>Ga0114968_10000105_pt1 | contig 63223 bp, 55 predicted proteins | sample M_130807_EF_Meta_FD_87020 | JGI IMG/M metagenome (GOLD analysis project Ga0114968, IMG submission 87020) | Freshwater microbial communities from Lake Montjoie, Canada to study carbon cycling - M_130807_EF_MetaG | ecosystem: Environmental > Aquatic > Freshwater > Lake | place: Lake Montjoie... | reverse complement strand
TCAGGCAGTCCGGGTCGGGGGGCAACACACGGGCTTGGGGCTCGGGCGGCAGGTCCAGGCCGTTGCGTTCTACATAGGCGTCTGCCGCGTCCAGCAAGGAAAGGTAGTTTTGGTCGCCCCGCGCAATGTTCTCCGCCAGGTCGGGCGCAAAGCGCACCACACCGCCCTCAAATGATTCGGTCATGCCCACCAGCGTGACGCCGGCATGGGCCAGCGCCCGAAAGTCCACCGTGTGGCCGCCCTGCGCGCCGCTGACGGCAATGGTGACGTGCTCCAGTCCCGGCTTCATCGCCTGTGCGTCCCACTCGCCCAAGACGCCCAGCCACCAACAAAAATCGCGATTGCGGTAGGCGCGTGGGGGCCGGCCATGCGCCCCCACCGACAGAACCACCGGTTTGCCGGCGCGTTGCAACTCGGCGGCAATTTGCACGCCCGACGAGCCCGCGCCTACCACCAGCACGCCGCCCGGGGGCAGTTGCGCCGGGTTGCGGTACTGGGCCGAATGCATCTGCACCATGCCCGGCGTTGTGGGCGCGACCGCCGGAATCACCGGCTTTTGGAACGGACCGGTGGCGGCCACCACGTTGCGCGCCTCGATGCGGCCATGCGAGGTGTCTACCGTAAAGCCGGGGCGCCCCGCATTGCGTGTCACCCGCGTCACGTCCACGCCGGTGCGGATGGGTGCGTCAAATTGGGTGGCATAGGCCTGCAGGTAGTCGGCCACCTGCTCTTTGCCGGCAAAGGCGTCCGGGTCCAGCCCCGGGAACTCCATGCCCGGAAATCGGTCGTGCCAGGCCGGCCCATTGCAGACCAGCGAATCCCAGCGCTCGCTGCGCCAGCGCTCGGCCACGCGCTGGCGCTCCAGAACCAGGTGGGGCACCTCCAAGCGGCGCAGGTGTTCGCTCATGGCGATGCCGGCTTGGCCAGCGCCCACGATCAGGGTGTCAATGTATTCGGTCGTCATGGTGTGCCTTTTTGGCGCGGGTTGGGTCTCACTATCGAGGGGAGAACTTTCAAACGCATTGGATGGTGTGAATCACGCCCAGGCCTCCATCCTAGAGGCTAAAGCACCCGGAGCGTGGCGCCTCTGGTGCATGGGCCACCGGCTGACCGCATAATCAATCGAACTGCGCACCCTCACCCTGACGCCTTCGGCCGGAGACCGTATATGCAATTGAAAATCAATGGCAAAGCCATCGACCTGGCGATTGAGACTGATATGCCCTTGCTCTGGGCGATTCGAGACGAGGTCGGCCTTACCGGTACGAAATTTGGCTGTGGCGTCGCCCTGTGCGGCGCTTGTACCGTGCTCCTGGACGGCGAACCGGTGCGCTCCTGTAGCGTCCCCAGTGGCGCTGCCGTGGGGAGAAAAATCACCACCATTGAAGGGCTGGGAGGCAAGTCGGCCCTGCAAAAAGCATGGATCGCCAAGCAGGTCCCGCAATGTGGTTATTGCCAGTCCGGCATGCTGATGGCCGCCACCGCGCTGTTGGCGCGCAAGCCCCAGCCCAGCGACGCCGACATCGACGCGGCCATTACCAACCTGTGTCGCTGCGGCACCTACCCGCGCATCAAGGCCGCCATCAAGGCCGCGGCCCGGATCTAAGGAGACGCCATGACCCGCACGCAAACTCTGGACCTGAACGGCGCTGGCGAGGCCGCCCTTGGCAGCCCGTCGCGCCGCCGCTTTTTGCGGCAAGCCTCCGCCACCGCAGGCGCCGCGTGGGCCGGCGCTTTTAGCCTGGGCTTCTACCTGCCTCCCGCCGCCGCCGACAAATTGGCCATGGACGGCCCGCGCGCCGGGGCCCTGGACATCAACGCCTGGATCCGTATCACGCCCGACAACCAGGTCATTTGCGAAGTCGCCCGTGCCGAGATGGGCCAAGGCACCAGTACCAGCCTGCCCATGCTGCTGGCCGAGGAACTGGAGTGCCGTTGGGAGGACGTCCGCATGGAGTTTGCTTCGGTGAACGAGCACCTTGCGCGCAACAAGGTCTACGTCACCTTTGCCACCGGGGGCAGCCGGGGGACCCGAGATTCGCAGTTGGTCATGCGCAAGGCGGGCGCTGCCGCGCGTGAAATGCTCAAAGCAGCGGCGGCAGAACGCTGGGGCGTTGCTGCCTCTGAGTTGCGTGCCAAGCTGGGAAAAGTCAGCCACCCGGCCACCAAACGCACGGCGACCTATGGCGAATTGGCGCAAGCGGCCGCGCTGCAAAAAGCACCCGCGGACATCGTGCTGAAACCGGCAGGCCAATGGACGCTGATCGGCAAGCCACTGCCGCGCTTTGATATTCCTGCCAAATCTGACGGCAGCGCGATTTACGGTATTGACGTGCGGCTGCCCGGTATGGTGTATGCGGCCTTGCTGCAGTGCCCGGTGTTTGGCGGGACGCCCGTGTCCTTTGATACGGCGGCGGTGCTGAATCGCCGTGGCGTGAAAAAAGTCATCGCCGGCCCCGACTTTGTCGCCGTGGTCGCGGACAACTGGTGGCGCGCGCAGCAGGCCCTGAAGTCCCTGAAGGTGGTGTGGGACTACCAAGGCGGAGAAAAGCTCAATGACGCCGCTGTCCAAAAAATATTGGAGGTTGGCATTGTGGACGCCAAAGTCTTGCGAGCCGACGGCAACTTTGATGCCGCGTGGACTGCCGCCCAAGCGGCCGCAACGACCGGCTTAAAAGTGATCGAGGCCGACTACTTTACGCCCTACCTGAACCATTTCACCCTTGAGCCTCAAAACTGCACCGCACGGGTGAACGGTGATCATGCCGAAGTCTGGGCGCCCACCCAAAACGCCGAGGCGACCCAGGCCGAGGCCGCAAAGACGCTGGGCGTGCCGCTCCAAAACATTACGGTGCACCGCCCCTATTTGGGCGGCGGTTTTGGCCGCCGCGGCGCCTCCCAGGACTATGTTCGACAGGCCCTGCAGATCGCCAAAGAAGTTCCCGGGGCGCCGGTCAAGCTCTTGTGGTCGCGCGAAGAAGACATGCAACACGACTTCTACCGCCCGGTCGCCTTGTACCGGCAGCGCGCCGTGGTGGACGGCAGCGGTAAGCTGACCGCGTGGCAAGCGCATATTGCGTCGCAATCGATTCTGGAAAGAGTCCGCCCCGCTTCGCTCAAGGACGGCCGCGACTTTCAGGCGGCCGAAGCGTTTCATGACATGCCCTATGAGGTGGCCCACGTCGATGTGCGCCACGGTATTTGCCGCATCAATGTGCCAGTGGGGTTTTGGCGTTCGGTGTACCACTCGCAAAACCCGTTTGCCCGCGAGTGCTTTTTGGACGAGGTCTTCAAAGCCGCGGGCAAAGACCCGCTGCTGGGGCGTACCGAGCTGCTGGCCCCCAACAGCCGCGACCGCAAGGTGCTCGAAGCGGCGGCGCAGGCCGGCAACTGGAATGGCAAACTGGCCAAAGGCCGGTTTCAGGGTCTGGCGGTGCAAGACGCTTACGGCAGCTTTGCCGCCTGCGTGGTGGAACTCTCTGTCAATGACCAAAAGGCGGTGACCGTGCACGCGGTCACCGTGGCCGTCGACCCGGGCCACGTGGCGAACCTGGACTCGGCACGGGCACAGATTGAGGGCAACGTGATTTATGCCCTGTGCACGATGTTCCTGAGCGAGATCAATATCCAGGACGGCCGCGTGGTTCAAAGCAATCTTCAAGACTATCCGCTGATGCAGCTGCGCCAGACGCCGCGCATCAACGCCGTGTTGGTTCCCACCGGCGGCGACGCGTGGGGCGGCATGGGCGAACCGCCCTACGCTCCGATCACTCCGGCCCTGGCCAACGCACTTGCGGCCGCCACCGGCGTGCGCGTACGCAGAACCCCTTTTAGCCATGACGGCTTCACGCTGGCTTGAATTGATTGTCGATAACAAAGGACCCCACCCCATGAAAACCAGTCGCCTGCGCCTGCCCCAGCAATTGCAATGTGTTGCCCGACTTGGGTTGAGCGCGTGCGCCCTGTGGCTGAGTCTGTCAGTGCAGGCGGGCGAGCTATCCGTTTGGAGTGCCGGTGCGGCGCAGGCGCCTTTGGCGGTGTTGGTTCAGGAGTACCAAAGGTCGACCGGCGACACGGTCAGGGTGGAGTACGCGCCCGTAGGCGTTCTGCTCAAGCGCCTGGCCTCCGGTCCCGCGCCTGATGTCGTGGTGCTGAGCCAAGACGTCATGGCCACAGTCGAAAAAAATGGCTGGTGTCTGCCCAACAGCGCAACCCCGCTGGGCCGCGTGGGAGTCGGTATTGCCATTCAGGAGGGTGCGCCACTGCCCGACATTTCGACGCCCCAGGCCTTGCGCCAAACCTTACTCAAGGCCAAGTCCATTACCTACATGGACCCCACCAAAGGCACCAGCGGCAAGCACTTTGCCTCGGTCTTGGAGCAGCTGGGCATTGTGGAAGAAATGAAGGCAAAGACCACGCTGGGCGACGTCGGTTTTGTAGTGGAGCCCGTAGCGCGCGGTGAGTTAGAGCTGGGAATCCAGCAAATTACCGAGATCCTGCCGGTCAAGGGCGCAAAGCTGGTGGGGCCTCTGCCCGAAGGCCTGCAAAAAATCACGACCTACACCATCGCACTGGGCCCCCAACCGAGCGATGGGCTTGCCGCCCGGGGCTTGCGGGACTTCGTCACCAGCCCCAAGGCACAAGCCGTCTTTGCAGCCCATGGCTTTGCGCCACCCTAAACGTTCTGGCGCAAGGCTCTGAGGGCGCCAGCGGCCCCGCACACGGCGCTTAGCGGCAGAACCCATGGTGGCGTCTCCAGAAACCTAAAATGCGCCCATGCTGCACTACGAAACCGTCCCAGTGACCGCCTTCCAACAAAACTGCTCCATCGTCTGGTGCGACGAGGAGCGGCGTGCCGCCATCATCGACCCGGGCGGCGACATGGAGTTGTTGCTGGCCACGGTCAAGCGCTTGGGCGTGACGCTGGAGCAGATCTGGATCACCCACGGCCACCTGGACCATGCGGGCGCGACCGCCGATTTGGCCGAGTTATTGCACCTGCCCATCATCGGCCCGCACCCCGCCGACCAGTTTTGGATTGATGGTATGCCGATGGCGGCCGCGAGCTACGGATTTCCCCCTTCGCGCCCCTTTACCCCCACCCGCTGGCTGCACGATGGCGACAGCGTCACACTGGGTCCGTACACCCTGCAGGTGCGCCACTGTCCCGGCCACACCCCCGGCCATGTGGTGTTTTATTCGGCGGACATCGGCCGCGCGTTCGTCGGTGACGTGTTATTTGCCGGCAGCATTGGTCGCACCGACTTTCCGCAGGGCGACCACGCCACGCTGATCAACAGCATTACGCAGCGCTTGTGGCCCATGGGCAATGACACGGTCTTCATCCCTGGCCACGGTCCCGAAAGCAGCTTTGGCGTCGAGCGTGTGCGCAACCCCTACGTGGGCGGCACCTGAAAGGCCCACACCGTGAGTCTGCCGTCGGTTCGCGCCTTTTTTGCCCAGCACCAGCTCGATCTGCCGATCTTGGAGACCGAGGCCCTGACACCCACGGTGGAGTCCGCGGCGTTGGCCCACGGCGTGGAGCCGGGACGCATTGCCAAGACCCTGGCATTTCGGCTGGGCGACGGCCGCGTGGTGCTGCTGGTGGCCAGCGGCCACGCGCGAATCGACAACGCCAAGTTCAAGGCCACCTTTGGCAAAGGCAAGATGCTGCCCGCCGGTGAGGTCGAGGCCCTGACCGGTCACCCGGTGGGCGGCGTCTGTCCGTTTGGCTTGGCCCATCCCCTGCCGGTGTATCTGGACCACAGCCTGCAAGCTTTTGACGAGGTGCTGCCGGCCGCGGGTTCGGTCAACAGCGCGGTGCGCATCACGCCGGCCCTCATGGCACGCGTGACGGCCGGCGTGTGGGTCGATGCTTGTAGATAGCATCGGCTGAACCTTAACTTTCATCCGCACCCGCCTGCCGCCGCAGGCCTTGGCCGCTCCGGTGCGGTCCAACACGCTCCAACATGGTAGTGCGTGCAGAAAAAAGCATTTTGCCGACACAATTTTTACGTAAAACACTATTATTATTGTGTTTAATTTAGTTGCTATCGCTGAAATGGCGTGGGGCAGCCGTGTTGTGTTGAAACCAAGGGAGTAAAAAAATGGACCCGCAAAAACGAAGCTCAATGGCCCTGTTAGCCGGATGCGCACTGACGGTGGTCGCAGGCACAAGCCGCGCCGCCACCGACCCGGTGGTCTTGCGCATTTACCTGCAAACACCTGGCAGCCCGAAAGAGTCCGCCAGCAAAGCCGCCCCATCCGGCGCTGCTGCCGCACCCGTCGCGAGCTACGGCATGGCTTTTCTAAAGAGCCTGCCCCAGCGCAGCTTTACCACCCAAACCCCGTGGTACAAAAACCCGGTCACCTTCACCGGACCCTTGCTGCGCGATGTTTTGGCCGCCGCCAAAGTCCAAGGAGCGCTGATGTATGCGGTAGCCGTTGATGAATACCGGGCCCAGATTCCGTTTTCGGACTGCTTGCAATTCGACATGATCTTGGCCCACCAAATCGATGGCCAAGCCCTGACGCCCAAAAACAAAGGGCCCCTCTTTGTGGTCTACCCCTATGACAGCAAACCCGAATTGCAGTCCATTCGCTATTACGAGCGTTCTATCTGGCAACTCAAGTCGCTGCGCGTGGAGTAAATTCATTCATGGTGGGACGACTCAAGTCCTTTCCTTTCAGCCTGGTTCTGTATTTCGCGGCGGTCACCCTGGCCGCGGCCATGGTCGGCTTATTGGCGTTTGAGGGGACGCAGCGCCAATCTCTGCGAGAGCAAGCCAGCCGGCGCGTGGACTCGGTGACCGCGCCGGCCTTCTTGTTGGACCGTGAGTACCTGCGCTTTATTCATTGCCTGGACGGTTTTCTGCATTCGCGCGAGCCCCCGGCACTGGACGAGCTCCAAACACGGCTCAATGTACTGGCGAGCCGGATAGAGGTCCTGCGGGAGTCTCCCGGGTCGGCCATGTTGCTGGAAAACCCGAAGGTTTCCAACGCATTGCAGGAGATCGTGGTCTTCATCACCCGCGCCGAAGCGGCTATGGGGTCGGCCGCGTTGGACCTTTCGGCACTCCATGCGCTGCACGATGACATGCAGGCTTTCGCCATTGAGTCCCTGGCGCTCGGTAACACGGCAGATTTGCAGGGCTCGTGGCTGCTGGAGCAGCAAAGCCGCAGTCTGTTGGACCAAAACCTGCAAATCACCTGGCTGACGGTGGGGCAATTGGTGCTGCTGCTGTTGCTTGCCGGCGGACTGTCGTGGCGCAACCGCGTACATCGCCTCGAAGAAACGGCCCTGATGGTGTTGAACGACGAGCTGCAAAAGGCGCAGCAAGAGGCCGTCAGCGCCAACCGGGGCAAGAGCCTGTTTCTCGCCAACATGAGCCACGAGTTGCGTACGCCCTTCAACGGCGTGATGGGCTTGCTCAGTCTGCTGAAAGCCACCCCACTCAGCCCCGAACAGTCGGAGTTGGTCAACATTGCCAACGAATCCGCCGGCCATTTGTTGCAGTTGCTCAACGACATTTTGGACATGTCCGCGTTGGAGCAGGGCAAGATCACCGTGCGCATGGAAACGCTGCACTTGACAGGTTTTCTGGACCAAATCGAGACCACGTTCCGGCCCCTTGCCGCGCAAAAGAACCTGCACTTTGAAATGCACAAAGCGTTGGAGCCAGACCTATGGATTGCCGCGGACCCCACCCGCTTGCGCCAGATCTTGTTCAACCTGATTAGCAACGCGATCAAATTCACGCCCTGCGGTCAGGTGGTGCTGCGGGGCCGGGTCTGCACGGCACAGCCCGACCAGCCCTGGCTTGAGTTGCAAGTCCAGGACACGGGAATCGGCATGAGTGACGAGGCCTTGGGTCAACTCTTTCAGCGCTTTTACCAGGCCGACGCCGGCTTGTCCCGGCAGTTCTCAGGGATCGGCCTGGGCCTGCAGATCTCGTTGTCGCTGGCGCGCCGCATGGGGGGCGACATCACGGTTGAAAGCGTTCCGCTACAGGGCTCGACCTTTTCGCTGCGCTTACCGTTGATCTTGCAGACCAAGCCTGAGGACCGGTTAGCCCCCGTGGTGGCGCAGGCCCCGGCCGGCCCCTGGAACACGCGGGCGCGGATCTTGGTGGCCGAAGACCATGCCATCAATCAAAAATTCATGGCCCTGATGTTGCAGCGCCTGGGGTACGACGCCACCTTTTGCGACAACGGACAGTCTGCCGTCGAGGCCATCGAAACCGCATCGTTTGACCTGGTGTTTATGGACATTCATATGCCGGTGATGGATGGATTAAGCGCCACGCGCGTCATCCGGGCCATGGCGGGACCGCAGTCCAAGGTGCCCATCATTGCCCTGACGGCCGACGTCTTGAAGGAGGCGCGCAGCCAGGCGGAAGCGGCCGGGGTCAATGCCTTCATTACCAAACCGGTCAAACAGGCTGAACTGGAAGCCGCCATTCTGCGAATACTGCACGGTGCGTGGGACGGCGGCCGGGCGTGACAACGCCCGACCGGGCGCGGCGCTATTTCCGCGCCAGATACACGCCGCCCACCACCAGCGCCATACCGACCAGGGCGAGTTGCGAAAAAGATTCGCCAAACAAGGCCCAGGCCACGATGGCGGTGCAGGGCGGCACCAGGTAAAACAGGCTGGCAACATTGACGGCAGTGCTTTGGCGGATCAGCCAGTTCAGCAGGCTGACCGCCCCCACCGACAGCACCAGCACCAGCCAGACCAAGGCGAACACCATCTCAAAGGTCAGGTCCATGCGCCCGGTCTCAAACACCCAGGCGCACAGACCGGTTGCGATCGCGGTGGGCACAAACTGCGCCACGGCGCCGCTGCGCCAGTCAAATGCCGGGCAGTAGCGCTTTTGGTACAAAGTGCCTGCGGTAATGGCCAGCAGCGCAATCACGCAGGGCAGCAGCGCCGGTAGGCCAAACCCCGCGCCCAGTTTGTTGGTGACCACCAGCGCCACACCGGCAAGCCCCAGCAACAGCCCCAGCCACTGGCGCCTGAGCACCGACTCTTTCAGCAGCCAACCGGCGCCCACGGCGGTTAGCAGCGGCTGCACCCCCACCACCAACGCCGCCACGCCGGCCGGCAAGCCCAAGGAAATGGCGATAAAGACCCCACCCAGGTACACCCCGTGCAGCAGCAAACCCGCCACCCCAATATGAAACCAAGCACGCGCCCCCTGCGGCCAGGGCGCCCGACTGGCCAGCGCGATCACCAGCATCAAGACCACCACGGCCGTATAGCGCACAAACAAAAAGGTCAGCGGCTCGGTGTGGGGCAGCCCCAGCCGTGCCCCAATGAACCCGGTGGACCAGAGGACGACAAAAAGCAGGGGGAAGATACGGGAGAGGCGGGAAAGCATGGAGCAGTGAAGATGGTTGCGCGGTCGGGCGCGATGGTGTCGCACGGCGGTGGGACTCTAACAGTGCCCGCCGCCGAAAGTTCATTAAGTAGGCCGCCCCACTGTGGGGGCGGCGGCCCCCGTCAGGGGCTGTCCGCCCCGCCCCCCAGCACCTTGTACAGCGTCACTTGGCTTTGCAGCACCGCCAATTGCACATTGATCAGCGCCTGCTGGCTGGCAAAGGCGGTGCGCTGGGCGTCGAGCCAGTCGAGCTGGCTGGCGGCGCCGTTGTCCAGCCGCAATCGGGTCAGCGCCAGGCGCTCATTGTCGGCCTGGACCAGCGCGGTTTGGGCTTGGAGCTGGCGCTCCCAGCTCGAGCGTGCGGCCAGCGCATCGGCCACTTCGCGGAACGCGCCCTGAATGGCTTTTTCGTATTGCGCCACGGCGATGTCAAAGCCTACCTTGGCGGATGCCAGATTGGCCTCGTTGCGTCCGCCATCAAACAGGGGCATCAGCAACTGAGGCACCAGGGAGAAGCTCCAGGAGCCGTCTTTGAACAATCCATCCAAGGCGCTGCTGGCGCTGCCGGCGCTGGCCGTGAGCGCGATGCGCGGAAAAAACGCCGCGCGCGCTGCGCCAATGTTGGCATTGGCGGCGGCCAGTTGCTGCTCGGCCTGCCGGATATCGGCCCGGCGTGTCAGCAACTCGGACGGCAAACCGGCAGGCAGTGCGGGCAGGCGCAGGGCGGGCGACTCAGCACCCAACAACGCCGCTTGCGCCGGTGTCAAGGGCTGGCCCAGCAGCAGCACCAACGCGTTTTCATCGAGCGCACGCTGGCGCTGCAGTTGGGCCAGGCTCACGCGGGCAGCCTGCACCAGGGACTGGGCCAGACGCACATCGAGCTCGGACGATGCGCCTTGCTCCAGGCGCAGCGCCACCAGTTGCAGCGACGCCTCGCGCGAGGCCAAGGTGTCTTGCGCCAGACGCAGCAGGCGTTCATCCGCGCCCAAGCCCATCCAGGCCTGCGCCACGGTGGCGATCAGGCTGATTTGGGCGGTGCGGCGCGCTTCTTCGGACGCCAGGTACTGGGCCAGTGCCTGTTCCTTGAGGCTGGCCACGCGGCCGAAAAAGTCGAGCTCGTAGCTGCTGACCAACAGGCCGCCGGTAAAGCTGGTGGCCATGTTGCCGCTGCTATTGGGCGCGCGGCTCAGACCCAGACCGGCGTTCAGCGTGGGCAGTTGGTCGGCGCTGCGCAGGCCCAGTTGGGCCCGGGCCTGCCCGATGTTGAGCGCCGCCACCCGCAGGTCGCGGTTGTTTTCCAGGGCCTGGGCGATCAGCGCCTGCAGGGCGGGGTCGGTAAAAAACGTGCGCCAGGGCAGCAGATCACCGGCGGGGGCGGCGTCGCTGGTCTGTGCGCTGACGGGCCACTGCGGGGCCACCGGAGGAGGGGGGCGTTTGAACAGGAAGTCGGGGGTGCTGCAGGCCGACAGGACCAGCGCACCCGCCAGCGCGGTGGCCAGCAGGCTGGGGCGCAGGCCGCGCAGCACGGCGCGTTGAGTCTGGGTGTGGGTAGGCTTATTCATCGCTGTGCACTCCCATGTGCGCCGCTTGTGCGGCATGGACCTCGTGCTGGCGGGCGCTGCCTTTGAACAGGCCGCGCACCACCACAAAAAAGATCGGAACGAAGATGACGGCCAGGGTGGTGCCGGTCAAGATGCCGCCCATCACGCCGGTGCCAATCACCCGCTGGCTGGCCGAGCCCGCGCCCGTGGACAAGGCCAGCGGCAGCACGCCGAGCGTAAACGCCATGGAGGTCATCACGATCGGCCGAAAGCGCAGGTGCGCCGCCGCCAGTGCCGCCTCAATCAGGCCCTTGCCCTGGGCTTGCAGGTCTTTGGCAAACTCGATGATCAGAATCGCGTTTTTGGCGGACAGGCCAATGATGGTGATCAGCCCGACCTGAAAGTACACGTCGTTGCTGTATCCGCGCAGCAGCGTGGCCAGCAGCACCCCCAGCACGCCCAGCGGCACCACCAGCACCACCGCCAGCGGGATGGACCAACTCTCGTAGAGGGCCGCCAGACACAAGAACACCGACAGAATGGCAAAGCTGTACAAAATCAGCGATTGCGATCCGGCCAACTTTTCTTCACGCGACAGGCCGGTCCACTCGAAGCCAAAGCCCGCCGGTAGCTGGCCGGCCAGTTTTTCCATCTCGGCCATGGCGTCGCCGGTGCTGTAGCCGGGTGCGGCGCTGCCGCCAATCCGCATGGCGGGGTAGCCGTTGTAGCGGATGGTTTGCATGGCGCCCTTGGCCCAACGGGTGCTGGCAAAGGCCGAGAACGGCACCGACTGGCCGCGCGCATTGAGCACGCTCAGGCGCAGCAAGTCGTCGGGCTGCATGCGTGCGGGTGCATCGGCTTGCACCACCACGCGCTGCAGCCGCCCGGCATTGGGAAAGTCGTTGATATAGGCCGAACCCAGCGCGGTCGAAATCACCGCGTTGATGGCGTCAAAGCCCACGCCCAGGGCCTGCGCCTTGTCGCGGTCAATGTCGAGCTGCAGTTGCGGAGCGTCTTCCAGGCCGTCGGGGCGCACCTGGGTGATGACGGTGCTTTTGGAGGCCATGCCCAGCAACTGGTTGCGCGCGGCTAACAGCGCGTCGTGGCCCAGACCGGCGCGGTCTTGCAGGCGGAAGTTAAAGCCCGAGGCGTTGCCCAACTCAGGAATAGGCGGCGGGCTGAGCGGAAAGATAAAGGCGTCGTGAATGCCCCCCAGCGCACCAAAAGCCCGCCCGGCCAGGGCCTGAGCCGAGTTGCCCGGGTCAGGCCGCTCTTTCCAGTCTTTCAGGGTGATAAAGCCCAAGGCAGCGTTTTGCCCCAGGCCGGCAAAGCTGTAGCCCAGTACCGCCACCATGCTTTGCACCTCGGGCTGCTTGAGCATGAATCCCTCGACTTGCTGCATCACCGCGCGGGTGCGCTCTTGCGTGGCGCCCGGGGGCAGCTGCACGTTCACCAGCATCGTGCCCTGGTCTTCGTTGGGCAGGAAAGACGTAGGCAGGCGCTGGTAAACCACCGCGGCTGCGGCCACGATAGCCACATAAATCACCAGGTAGCGGGCCGCGCGCGGCAGCATGCGCGCCACGCCGCGCTCGTAGCCCTTGGCGGTGCGCGCAAAGCCGCGGTTGAAGGCACCAAAAAAGCCGGTCTTGGCGTGTTGCTGGCCTTTCTCCATGGGCAGCAACAAGGTGGCGCACAGCGCCGGCGTGAGCGACAGCGCCATCAGCGCCGAGAACGCAATCGAGATGCCCATCACCGCCGCAAACTGGCGGTAGATGTTGCCCACCGAGCCGGCAAAAAACGCCAGCGGCACAAACACCGAGATCAGCACCACCGTGACACCGACGATGGCGCCCGAGATCTGGCCCATCGCTTTGCGGGTCGCGTCCAGCGGCGAGAGGCCCTCTTCGCTCATGATGCGCTCGACGTTCTCCACCACCACAATCGCGTCGTCCACCACGATGCCGATCACCAGCACCATGCCAAACATGGTCAGCACATTGATCGAAAAACCCAGCGCCAGCAGCGACGCAAACGTGCCCAGCAGCGCCACCGGCACCACGATGGTCGGGATGATGGTGTAGCGCCAGTTTTGCAGGAACAAGAACATCACCAGGAACACCAGAGCGACCGCCTCCAGCAGGGTCTCGGTCACCTGGCGGATGGAGATGGCGACAAAGCGCGAGCTGTCGTAGGGAATGGTCCACGCCATGCCCTTGGGGAAAAACTTTTCGAGCTCTTGCATGCGCGCGCGCACCGCCTTGGCGGTGGCCAGCGCGTTGCCGGTGGGCGACAGCTGAACACCAATGCCGGTGGACGGCTTGCCGTTCAGGCGCGCCGAAGTGGCGTAGCTCTGACCGCCCAAGGCGATGCGGGCCACGTCTTTCAGGCGCACGGTGGAGCCGTCGGCATTGGCGCGCAGCACGATCTTGCCAAACTGCTCGGGGCTGCTGAATTGGCCGTTGACGATGACGGTGGCGGCCACGCCTTGGCCGGCCACATTCGGCAGGCTGCCAATCTCACCGGCAGACACCTGCACGTTTTGCGCGCGGATGGCGTTGTTGACATCGTTGGCCGACAGGTTGTAGCCCTGCAGCTTGGCCGGGTCAATCCACACCCGCATGGCCCGCTCGGTGCCAAACAACTGCGCCTGGCCTACGCCGGGCACGCGCTGCAGCTCGGGCAACACATTGCGCGCGGCGTAGTCGCCCAGGGCGATCGGGTCCCAGGCGGGATCGTCGGAATTAATGATGGTGAACAGCAAGAAGTTGCTGCGCGACTTGTCCACGCGCACGCCTTGCTGCGTGACGGCCTGCGGCAAGCGCGGCGTGGCGCGGGCTAGGCGGTTTTGTACGTCCACCTGCGCCAAATCGGGACTGGTGCCGGGCTGAAAGCTCAGGGTGATGTTTCCGGAACCGTCGGCCTGCGCCACCGATTCCATATAAATCAGGCCCGGCGCGCCATTCATTTCGCGCTCGATCACCGAGAGCACCGCGTCCTCCAGGGTTTGCGCCGAGGCGCCGGGGTAGACCGCGCTGACCACGATGGACGGCGGCGCCACCGGCGGGTACTGCGCAATCGGTAACTGGGTAATGGCGACAACGCCCATCACCATGATGAAGAGCGCAATCACCCACGCAAAGATGGGGCGGTCGATAAAAAATTTGGCCATGGTGTGCAGGTCCTAGCGGCTGGCGGCCGACGCGGCGGGGGCCGCCGTACTGGCACTCGCGGGGGCGCTGGCCGCTGTGGCTGCGCCACTGGCCGGAGCCGCAGGTTTGTTGCCGGGCGCAACCCAGGGCACGGGCTTGACCGGCGCGTCGCCACGCAATTTCTGGAAGCCATCCACCATGACTTGTTCGCCGCTTTGCAGGCCGTCCACAACGACCCACTGATTGCGTTGCTGGCCACCCACCTTGATGGGGCGCGGTTTGACCTTGCCATCGGTGCCGACCACCATCACGCTGTCGCCCTGCGCTGAGCGTGTGACGGCTTGCTGCGGCAGCAGGATCGCGTTGCTGGCCTGGGCCTGTTCCACCCGCACCCGTACATACAGGCCGGGCAGCAGCGTGCCGTCGGGGTTGGGCACCTCGGCGCGCAGGGTGATCTGGCCCGAGGTGGCGTCCACCGTCAGGTCCGAGAACAAGAGTCGACCGGCGCGTGCGTATTCGCTGCCGTCTTCCAGCACCAGGCGCACGCTGGCGGCTTGGCTGCCGCTGGCGCGCTTGAGCTTGCCGGCGTCGAGCGCCTGGCGCAGCTTCATCACGTCGCCCGCAGACTGGGTGAAGTTGACGTACATCGGGTTGATTTGCTGCACCACCGCCAGCGGCGTGGCTTCGCCCTGTCCGACCAGCGCGCCTTCAGTGACGAGTGCCCGGCCAATGCTGCCGGCAATCGGTGCGGCGACCGAGGCGTAGTTCAGGTTGATGCGGGCGGTTTGGGCGGCGGCTTTGGTCACCGCCACATCGGCTTCCGCCTGCTTTTGGGCGGCCTGTGCCGCGACCAGCTCTTGTTGGCTCACCGCCTTGGCGGCGGCCAGGGGCTCGTAGCGCTTGGCCAGCGCGCTGGCTTGCAGCAGATTGGCCTCGGCTTTGGCTACGCTGGCGGCGGCGCTGTCCAAGGCCGCCTTGTAGGGCGCGTCGTCAATCTCAAACAGCACCTGCCCGGCCTTGACACTGCTGCCCTCGGTAAACAGGCGGCGCTGCAAGATGCCTGCGGCGCGGGCCCGCACCTGCGCCACGCGTGAGGCCTCTAGGCGTCCGGGCAGCTCGGTCACCAGGCCGACATCGGCGGTGCTGACCGTGACCACGCCCACTTCAGCGGGGGGTGGCGCGCCGCCGCCTGCGCCCGCGCCGGGGGCACCTGCCGGGGGTGCCGCATTTGGCCCACAGGCCGACAGCAAGGCGGCCAGCGACAAAGCGGTCAGTGCAAACCGGGCGCGGGGCGCCGCGAGCGGGGCGTGAAGAGTCGGGAGCAAGGGCATGGTCAAAGCAGTCCTGAATAGGAAAATAGAGGGTCGCGTTGGGGCGCAGTGGCGACCAGTTTAATAGGGGGCATCGCGCGTATTCAGCGGGGTTCGGGGGGGGTTGCCGTGCTCAAAGCAGTTCCAGCACGGCCGCGGCAAATTCTTGTGGTGCTTCTTGTGGCAGGTTGTGGCCTACCAAGGGCAGTACACGGTGTTGGTAAGGCCCGGTGAAGTGGTTCTGGTGTTGCGCCGAGCCCCCTAAGGCCATGACGCCATCGCCTGCGCCATCGATGGCGATGGTGGGCACACCAATGCGGGGCTGGGCTGCCAGCGACCGTTCCCAATCGTCTAAGGCCGGGTCCCCAGCCACCAGCCCAAAACGGTGGCGGTAGGAGTGCACCACCACGTCGACAAAGTCGGGGTTGTCGAAGGCGGCGGCACTGCGCTCAAAGGTCGCCTCGTCAAATTGCCAGTGGGGCGACCACAGCTGCCACAAGAGCTTGCAAAAGGCCCGGCGGTTTTGTGCCAGCCCGGCCGCGCCGCGCGCGCCGTGCAGGTAGTACTGGTACCACAGGCGCAGCTCGTTCTCGGGCGACTGCGGGTGGACCGCTGCCGCGATGTTCTGAAGGTTGTAGCCGTTGCCGGTCACCAGCCCGCGCACCCGCTCGGGGTGCAGCGCTGCTAGGATGCAGGCGGCGCGCCCGCCCCAGTCATAACCGGCCAGCACGGCGCTCGGAATCGCCAGCGCATCCAAGAGCGCCAGCAAATCAAAAGCCAGCGCGGCCTGCTGGCCCGAGCGGGGAGTACGCGGGTCCAAGAAACGTGTGGGACCAAAGCCGCGCAAATAGGGCGTGATTACCCGGCAGCCTGCGCCCACCAAATGCTCGCCCGCCGCCTGGCACGCGTGTACGTCATACGGAAAGCCGTGCAGCAAGACGACGGGAGGCCCCGCACGAGGGCCCTCGTCAAGGTAGGCGACTTCAAGCACGCCGGCGGTGAGGGTGTGGAGCTGCATGGCGGGGTTTCCTGGGTATCAAGGGGGGCCTGGGCGGCGGCACGGTGCTTGCAAATACACGCGACGCTAGTAACGGTGCACTTCGCTTGCGGCTACGATAACCGAGCTCGCCCGCGCTGCCTGTCGCCTCTTGGGCTTGAGCGGCGCTCGCATCCACCCACAGCCCCGCCCCGAGACCCTGCCCATGCCCACCACTACCCATTTGCTGTACCTGCACGGGTTTCGCTCGTCTCCCGCGTCAGCCAAGGCCACGCTCATGGCGCAGGCCGTGGCGCAGCGCCACCCGCAGGTGGTGTGGAGCTGCCCGCAGTTGCCGCCGTCGCCGCGCCAGGCCATGAACGAAGTGGCGGCGCGCGTCGCCGATTGGCCCCGCGACCGCATGGCGGTGGTGGGCTCATCATTGGGCGGGTTTTATGCCTCGTGGGTGGCGCGCCACACCGGCTGCAAATCGGTGCTGCTGAACCCGGCGGTGTTCCCCGCGCGCGACTTGGCCCGCCACATCGGCTCCCAAACCCAGTGGCACGCGCCCGAAGAACGGATTTATTTTGAAGCCGCCTTTGTGGACGAACTAGAACAGCTCGCCCGGGAGGGTGGCCACGCGCCAGGCCCCGAGCTGGCGCTGATTGCCCAAGGCGACGAGGTGCTCGACTGGCGCGAAATGCGTGACCGCTATCCCCGTGCGCATCAGACCATCCTGCCCGGCAACGACCACGCCATCAGCGACTTTGCGCGGCACGTGGATGGGGTGCTGGGGTTTTTGAACTTAGCGTGAATGCCGACCCACGCAACCGCCCATCGGTTTTAGGTGGGTACCGGTGAACAGATTTCGACCAAAGTCCCGTCGGGGCAACGAACATAGGACACGGTTTGCCCCCAGGGCTTGACCAGCGGCTCTTTGACGGACACGGCTCCTGCAGCGACCGCCTTGTGGTGAGCCGCCACCACGTCATCGGTTACCAACGCAATCTCCATCCCCAGCGGCCGCTCAGACGCGCTGGCTTTGACGTAGCCCATGGGTAAATTGGAGTCCCCGAGTGCATGGGTGGCAAAGGCCAGGGCCGTGGCACCCGTGTCCATCTCGCCGTAACCGGATTCGTGCACGAAGCGCCGTTGGAGGCCAAACGCCTTTTCAAAAAACTCGACCGACGCAAGTACGTCGGGAACGTAAACGATGGTGTAGCCAAATTTCATGGGCTCTCCTTGAGTTGCTGGGCCAAATCTGCCGATGTTGGGGAGGTCGGCGACTGAGGTGGACATAGGGCAAGCGGGCGGTGCGACTAGAGCCTCGATTTTGCAAGGTATTTTCTTGAAGAACGGTTGTAACCGCCGCCTGATATTCTCAGGCCATGATCAGTACGCCCTCCATGCCGTCTCTGGAAACCGACCCTTCTGCGCGGGTCGCCTTGATTACCGGTGGCAACGTGGGCATCGGCCGTGTGACCGCCATCGCGCTTGCCCGGGCGGGTTACCAGGTGGTGATTGCCGGTCGATCACTGGAGCGCACCCAGCCGGTGCTCGACGAGATCAAGCGGCTGATGCCCGGCAAGCCCGCCCTATTCCTGAACCTGGACTTGGCCAGTCTTGCATCAGTGCGGGAATGCGCGCAGCGGTTCTTGGACCTGCATCTGCCATTGCATTTGTTGGTCAACAACGCCGGCATTGCCGGTATTCGGGGCCTCACCAAGGACGGCTTCGAGATGATGTTTGGCGTCAACCACATGGGCCATTTTTTGCTCACGCAGTTGCTTTTGCCGCAGTTGCAAGCCTCGGGGCCGTCGAGGGTGGTAACCGTGTCAAGCCGCGCCCACAAACGTACACCCGGTCTGGACTGGGGCGCGGTGCGCCAGCCCACGTCGAGCATCACCGGCATTCGCGAATACGCCGTGTCCAAGCTCGCTAATTTGTTGTTCAGCGCCGAGCTGGCCCGGCGTTTGCAGGGCACGCAGGTTTCTTGTTATTCGCTGCACCCCGGCGTGGTCGACACCGAAATATGGCGCGCCCTGCCGAATTGGGCACGCCCCCTGCTGCGTTGGCGTGGCCTGCTGACCCCCGAGGAGGGCGCGCGCACCAGTTTGCACTGCGCCTTGCATGCGCCGCCGAGCGAGTCGGGCTTGTACTACGCCGATTGCACGCCCGTTCGCCCGTCGCGACTGGGCCAAGACAGCCAACTCGCACGCGAATTGTGGGAGCGCAGTGAGGCCTGGCTCAGCGGAGTTTGAGTAGGCGGCCTACGCACTGACCGCTGTATGGAGAAAAACGCGCAGCCGATCAGGCTCTGATGCAAGGAGTAAACACCCGCCGGGTGCAGGTGGCACAGGTCTGCGGGTTTAGTCGGCTTTTGAGGGTGGCCATGACGTCGTCGCCCATGGCGAAGAAGTTCTCTGGGCCTATGGTCTGAAGCACGCCACTGCGGCGCAGCATGTCCAAGGGCTCTTCCTTCATGTTGAACACGTACAACGCCCCACCCAGGGCACGCCGTCGGCAGGCTTCCTGGCCCAGCATCTGCGCGCCCGTTAGGTCTACAAAATTGATGCCCGAGGCCACCAGCAGCACATGGGTATGGGCCGGCTCCTGCTCGTCAATGCGCTGCAGGGTTTCCTGCAAATGGCTGGCCGCGCCAAAGAAGATCGAACCATTGATCCGCACAATTTTGAGCTGAGGGCAGTCGGGCAGCCCGGTGCTGGCGCTGAAGGCCGGGGGCATCTGACCCGGCACCGGTTTGACGTCGTCCAGGCCCGGGTGTGAGGTGCGCTTGAGGTACATCAGCAAAGACAGACCAACGCCCACGTAAATTGCAAACTCCAACTCGATGGTTAAGGTGGCGATCAGCGTGGCAACAAGAATGGCGGTCTCGCTGCGGCTTGCCCGCATGACTTCGCCAATCGCATGAAAGTCAACCAGGCCCCACGCCACCACAAACAAGATGCCCGCCATGGCTGCTACCGGCAAATACGGGGCCAGCGGCGCCAAAAACACCATGATGAGCAACAAAAAACCCGCCGAGAACACCGATGCCAGCGGCGTCTTGGCGCCAGCGGCCTGGTTAAGACCGCTGCGGTTGAACGAGCCGCTGGAGGCGTAGCCTGAGAAAAAACTCCCCGCCAGATTGGACAGGCCCTGCCCGATGAACTCCTGGTTGCCGTCAATCCGTTGGCCACTCTTGAGCGCCATGGCCCGGGCAATCGACACTGCCTCGGTCAACGCCAGCAGCGCCACGGCCAAAGCGATCGGCGCAAGCTCGCGTAAGGTGCTCCAGCGCAGGTCGGGCAGGGAGAGCGGAGGCAAGCCGACCCGCAGCGTGCCGATACTGGCAATGCCAGTGCGTTCCAGCCCAAAGTGCAGGTTCAGGCCATACGCCAGCACGCTGCCGCTGACCATGCCCACAATCATGTGTGGCACGCGGGGCAGCCAACGCTTGGCCGCAACACAGCACAGCACGGTGGCCAGTGCCACGCCGGTGACGTAGGGGTTGATGTGCGCGGCTTGCTCCCACAGCCCTTGCAGCACCTGCGCCACCGAGGCGCCGCGTGCCATGGCGATACCAAAGAAGTTTTTGACCTGGCTGGTAGCAATCAGCACCGCCGCCCCCGCAGTAAAGCCCACCACCACCGTGTGCGAGACAAAGTTCACCAACGTACCAAAGCGCAACACGCCCAGCAACAGCTGGAACACGCCGACCAAAAGCGTGAGCGACAAGACCAGTTGCACATAGTGCGCGCTGCCCGCTTCAGCCAGAGGGCTCATGGTGGCGAACACCACAATCGAAATGGCGGTGGTCGGGCCCGACACCAGATGCCACGACGAACCCCACAGCGCCGCCACCACAGCGGGCAACATGGCGGCATACAGGCCATATTCGGGCGGCATACCGGCAATCGTTGCAAAGGCTACACCCTGTGGAACCAAGATCAGGCCGCCGGTCAGGCCGGCGATCAGGTCAGCGCGCAAGGTGCTTTGATTAACGCGCGGCCACCAGCGCAAAAACGGCAGCCAGGCTTGCCAGTCCAGCCTCATAGCGCAGGCGTGGGGGCCGACCGGAGCAGCGCAGCGCGCCGGGTGCGAGAGTTCATGCCATCTCCTTGGTTGTCAGGCGCAGTTTACGTGGCAGGCTGGGAGACGCCAGCCCCCGACTTCTGGCGCTCAAAAATGACCTGCACCGTGTCTTGCAGCGCTTGACTCAGGTCGGGTTGCGGATCGCCTCCCAGCGGGAAAGCCAGCACCACGATCTGCGGACGCAGGCTGCCGCCCAGCGCACGGCAGGCCAGCTTTTTGCCGTCGTAGCTCACGTCGCGTACCGGGCGCGTGGTGAGCAGTGAAACGCCCAGACCATTGGCCACCAGCGTGCGTACCATCTCCATCGAGGCGCTCTCGTAGGCAATTTGTGGGCTCAGTCCCGCCGCATGAAACAGCGACAAAAAGTAGGCCCTGCTGTGGGGCAGGTTGATGAGCACCAGCGGTTCGGACGCCAGATCTGCAAGACGCAAAGAGGTCTTGCCTGCCAGCGCGTGACCGTGCGCGAGCAGCGCATAAGGCCATAGCTCGGCCACCGGTTGAAGGCGGACATTGCGCGCCAAGCCGAGGTCATACATAAGAGCGGTGTCCAGGGCACCGCGCTCGATCTGGCGGGTCAGCGTTTCGGTGTCGCCTTCTTCAACGTGGACGCGTATGCCGGGGTAGTCCGCTTGCATGCGTGCCAGGATGCCCGGCAAGTAGCGCGCGCCCAGCGTGCTCAGGCAGCCCAGACGCACGCTGCCCGAGAGTGCCTGTGCGCGCGGCGCGGTAAGGGCCTGGGCTTGGCGCAGCAAGGCGTGCGCCTGTTTGAAGCGCACTGCGCCGGCGGCGGTCAACTCTAGACCGCGCGCATGCAGGCGTACAAAGAGCTGCTCACCCCACATTGACTCGAGTTCGGCAATCGCCTTGGAAATGGATGGCTGCGACACCTGCAGCGCCTTGGCTGCCGCGGCCGCGCCGCCAAAACGCGCCGCCGCGTCGAAATACTCAATTTGCCGCAAGCTGAAATGGATCACTAATATTCATCCAATAGATAGCAATTGCATATTTTATTTGATGCAAAACGAGCCGGATAATGAACCGATCCATTCAGCGTCATAAAGGTTTTCCATGGCTCCAACTCCTGGTATTCGTCCGCTGGACGGTTTGCGTGTGTTGGACTTCACCCGCGTGCTGGCCGGGCCCATGGCCACCGTGCTGCTGGCCGATTTGGGCGCCGAGGTGATCAAGGTGGAGCCGCCCCAGGGCGATGACTACCGCGCCATCGGCCCCATGCGCAACGGACAAAGCGCGCTGTTTACCGCCATGAACCGCAACAAAAAAAGCCTGGTGTTGGACCTGAAGCTGCCCGCGTCGGTGGCGCTGATCCATGCGCTGGCGCGGCAGGTGGATGTGGTGATGGAAAACTTCCGCCCCGGCGTGGCGGAGCGCCTGGGCATTGGCGCTGAAACTTTGCGAGGGCTCAACCCCAAGCTGGTCTATGTCAGCGTCTCCGGTTTTGGCCAGACCGGACCCATGACCGAGCGCCCCGCCTATGACGTGATCATCCAGGCCATGAGCGGCATCATGGAGGCCACTGGTGACCCCGACGGCCCGCCCACCTTGGTGGGCGAGGCGATCTCGGACGTGGTGGCCGGTCTGTATGCGTCTTGGGCCACGCTGGCTGCGCTCTACCAAACCGCGCGCACTGGCCAAGGCCAGCATGTGGACGTGGCCATGTTTGACACTACGCTGGCCTTTTTGGCCACCTCGGTGTCGCGCTTTGTGTTTACCGGCAAGCCGGCGCGCCGGGTGGGCAACCGCCATCCGCTGTCGGCGCCTTTTGGTGTATTCAAGGCGCAAGACGGCCACTTTGCGGTGGCGGTGCTCAACCGCAAGCTGTTTATCGCCCTGGCCGGCGCCATGGGCCGCCCCGCGCTGGGCGCGGACGACAGCCTGGCCACCGACGAACAGCGCTCGGCGCGCGAGCCCGAGCTGCGCCAGGCTATTGAGGCCTGGGCCGCCACCCAAACCGTGGCCTCGGTGGTGGCGCAGCTTGAAGCCGTGGGTGTGCCCACAGCGCCGATTTGGAATATTGCCCAGGCGCTCGACTGCCCCCAAGCGCGCGAGCGAGAACTGCTGCGCCCGGTAGACGACCCCCGCCTGCCCGATCTGCGCCTGCCCACGCAACCCGTGCGCTTTGGCGGCGCGGCTCCTAACTGCGCCCGCAGCGCCCCAGGCCTGGGCGAACACAGCCACGAAGTGATTGCCTCCTTGCTTGGCTTGGGCCTGGACAAACTCGCCGAGTTGCAAGCGCTGGGCGTGTTTGGCGACGCCCACGGCGCGCCACCCGCCGCTGCTTGAAACCCATTTATCCCGCAATTTAAGGAAGCCCCACCATGACAAATTTTTTGCGCCTGGGTGTGAACGAGGACGAACAGGCCCTGGCCGACGCCGTTGGTAAGTTTTCGCAAGCGGTGCTCTCGCCGCGCGCCCAAGAGTTGGACGAGTCCGAACAATCGGTCACCTGCCACGTGCCCCAACTCGCGGCGCTGGGGCTGATGGGCATGAACCTGCCCGAGGCGCTAGGCGGCCCCGGCGTGTCGCCCACAGGCATGTTGCTGGCGCTGGTGGAAATATCCAAGGCCTGCGCCGCCACCTCCTCCATGATTGGCGCGCACTACCTGGGCACGGATGCACTGTTGATGGGCGGCAACGCCGCGCAGCACCAGGCCTGGCTGCCGCGCGCGGCCAGCGGCGAGTGGCTGGCCGGCTTTGCCCTGACCGAGCCGGGCGGAGGCTCACACCCCGCAGACCTGCGCACCCGCGCCGTGCGCGAGGGAGATTTCTATCGTCTCGATGGTGTCAAGCACTACATCTCCAATGCCGCAGAAGCCAAGTTCCTGGTGGTCTTTGCCAAGACCGACCCGAGTGCCGGTCCGCGCGGCGTGAGCGCCTTTGTGGTGGACCGCGCCACGCCGGGCCTGCGCGTGTCCAGCCCCGAAAAGCTCATGGGCATACGTGCTGCGCATTCGTTTGAAGTGACTTTTGAGGGTGTTATGGTTCCCGTGGACTGCCGTTTGGGCGAAGAGGGGTCGGGCTTCAAGACCGCCATGCGCGTGCTCGACAACAGCCGCCTGGACGTGGTGGCCACTTCGCTGGGAATTGCCGAGGCCGCCCTGGCCGCCGCCGTGCAATGGAGCAAACAGCGCATGATTGCCGGCGAAACCCTGGCCGCCAAACAAGGCGCGCAGTGGATGTTTGCCGACATGAAACTGCGCCTGGAAGCCGCCTGGGGCCTGGCCCTGCAAGCGACCGCTTTGCGCACCGCCGGCCAGCCCTTTAGCCAGCAGTCCGCCATGGCCAAGTTGTACGCGTCTGAAATGGTGGCCTTTGTCACCGACACCGCGCTGCAACTGCACGGCGGCATCGGCTACACCCGCGCCCTGCCGCTAGAGCGCTACGCCCGCGACGCCCGCATTTTGCGCATTTACGAAGGCGCATCAGAGGTGCAGCGCAACATCATTGCGCGGGGGGTGCTGGCCTGAGTGCCCGAGTCCTCAAATATCGATATTCCCCGCCCGCAGCGCATTGGTCTCGATAAATTCACGGCGGGGCTCGACGTCGTCGCCCATCAGCATGGTGAACACGCGGTCGGCTTCGATGGCGTCGTCAATTTGCACCTTGAGCAGGCGGCGTACCGTGGGATCCATGGTGGTTTCCCACAGCTGGGCGGGGTTCATCTCACCCAGACCTTTGTAGCGCTGGCGTGCGGTAGCGTTTTCGGCTTGACCAATCAGCCAGGCCATGGCTTCGCGGAAGTCGCTCACCTTTTCTTCCTTGGCGCGTTCGCCTTCGCCGCGCATCACGCGGGCGCCTTCGCCCAGCAGGTCTTTGAAGGTTTGGGCGGCTTCGGCCAGTGCCGCGTAATCCGAGCCATGCACAAAGTCTTGTGTCAGCACGCTGCTCTTGACGTTGCCGTGGTGGCGGCGGCTGATGCGCAAAATCGGTTTATCGGTGCGCACGTCAAACTCGCCGGCCACTTCGGCGTCAGGCAATTTGGCTTGCAGTGCGGCCGCAGACGCTTGCGCATCGGCCACGGTGTCCAAGTTCAGCGCCACGCCGTCGGCTACCGAGCGCAGTGCCTCGGCGTCCATGAAGTTTTTCAGGCGTGCAATCACGTTTTGCGCGACCTGGTGTTTGCGCGCCAGCTCGCCCAGCGTCTCACCAGCCAGTGTGGTGCCGTTGGGGCCGCCGGTGAATACTGACGCGTTGACCAGCGCAATGCGCATCAAGAAGGTGTCCAGCGCGCCGGCGTCTTTCAGGTACAGCTCTTCTTTGCCAGCCTTGACCTTGTACAGTGGCGGCTGCGCGATGTAGATATGGCCGCGCTCCACGAGCTCGGGCATCTGGCGGTAGAAAAAGGTCAGCAGCAGCGTGCGGATGTGCGCGCCGTCCACGTCGGCGTCGGTCATGATAATGATGCGGTGGTAGCGCAGCTTGGCGACGTTGAAGTCGTCGTTGCCGGTGCTGCCGCCGGCCTTGCCGATGCCGGTGCCCAGCGCAGTAATCAGCGTCAAAATTTCGTTGCTGGTCAGAAGCTTCTCGTAGCGCGCTTTTTCGACGTTCAAAATCTTGCCGCGCAGGGGCAAAATTGCCTGGAACTTGCGGTCGCGGCCTTGTTTGGCGGAGCCGCCGGCGGAGTCGCCCTCGACGATATAGATCTCGCACATGGCGGGGTCTTTTTCCTGGCAGTCTGCCAGTTTGCCGGGCAAACCCATGCCGTCGAGCACGCCTTTGCGGCGCGTCATGTCGCGCGCCTTGCGGGCGGCTTCGCGGGCGCGGGCCGCCTCGATGATTTTACCGACGATGATCTTGGCGTCCGCCGGGCGCTCTTGCAGGTAGTCGGCCAGCAGCTTGCTCACGATGTCTTCCACCGGGCCGCGCACTTCGCTGCTGACCAGCTTGTCTTTGGTCTGGCTGCTGAACTTGGGCTCAGGCACCTTCACGGACAGCACGCAGGTCAGGCCCTCGCGCATGTCGTCGCCGCTCACCTCGACTTTGGCTTTTTTCGCCAACTCGGACTCGTCGATGTATTTGTTGATCACCCGCGTCATGGCCGCACGCAACCCGGTGAGGTGGGTGCCGCCGTCGCGCTGGGGAATATTGTTGGTAAAGCACAGCACCTGCTCGTTGTAGCCGCTATTCCATTGCATGGCTACTTCCACGCCGATGTTGGTGTTTTGGTCGCTTTGGCGGTCGCCCATGGCGTGGAAGATGTTGGGGTTCAACACCGTCTTGCCTTTATTGATGAAGTTCACAAAGCCCTTGACGCCCCCGGCACCCGAGAAGTCGTCTTCCTTGCCGCTGCGCTCGTCTTTCAGGCGAATGCGCACACCGTTGTTCAAAAAGCTAAGTTCGCGCAGACGCTTGCTCAATATCTCGTAGTGGAAATCGTTGTTCTCTTTGAAGATCTCGGTGTCGGGCAAAAAGTGCACTTCGGTGCCACGCTTCTCGGTGTCGCCAATCACTTTCATGGGAGACACTTCAATCCCGCCCTGGGTTTCCAGCAGACGGTTTTGCACAAAGCCGCGGCTGAACTCCATCACATGCACCTTGCCGTCGCGTCGAATGGTCAGGCGCAGCATTTTGGACAGTGCGTTCACGCAGGACACGCCCACGCCGTGCAGCCCGCCCGAGACCTTGTAGCTGTTTTGGTTGAACTTGCCGCCGGCGTGCAGCTCGGTCAGGGCAATTTCAGCGGCCGAGCGCTTGGGCTCGTGCTTGTCGTCCATCTTGATGCCGGTCGGAATTCCGCGCCCGTTGTCCACCACGCTGATGGAGTTGTCGGAGTGGATGGTCACCAAAATATCGTCGCAATGGCCGGCCAGCGACTCGTCAATCGAGTTGTCCACCACCTCAAACACCAGGTGGTGCAAGCCGGTCCCGTCGGAGGTGTCACCGATGTACATACCCGGGCGTTTGCGCACGGCCTCCAGCCCCTCCAGGATCTGAATGGAGCCCTCGCCATAGGCCTCAGACGCACCTTCTTGGTGGGCGTCAATGGTGGGTTGGAAGTTGGAGCTGTCCAGGCCGCTCTCGCCCGTGTGCACCTCTTGGGTGGTCTCGTCGGGGCGGGGTGTCGCTTTGTTTTCTTCGGTCATGGCTTGCTTTTTCTCTTTATCGGCGGGTCAAAACAGCGGCTTTGTTGCTGTCCGGACCCAAAATTTCATGCATTCTGTAATGACCAAACCCCCGAAGTCCGGGGGTTTGCTGCGGGGGCGCCGTGGGGTGGACGCGGGTTAAATGCGCATCGGCATCACCACATATTTGAATGTTGCATTGTCGGGAATGGTCAACAGCGCAGAGCTGTTGCCGTCGGAAAACTCCATCGTGACCATATCCTGGCCCATATTCGACAGGGCGTCTATCAGGTAGGTCACGTTAAAGCCAATCTCAATACTGTCACCGCCGTAATCAATGTCCAACTCGTCCACAGCCTCTTCTTGTTCGGCATTGTTGGCGGCCAGTCGCAGCGTGCCGGGGTCGATGTTCAGGCGCACGCCCTTGAACTTGTCGCTGGTCAAAATTGCCGTACGCTGCAGCGTCTTGAGAAGCGTGTCGCGTCCGAGGGTGATTTTGTTGCTGTGGTTTTTTGGGATGACCCGGTTGTAATCCGGAAACTTGCCCTCCACCAGTTTGGTCACAAATTCCATGCCGCCAAAGGTGAAGCGTGCCTGGTTGCTGGCAAATTGCATCTCAATGGCGCCTTCGGCGTCCGACAAAAGGCGTTGCAACTCGATCACCGTCTTGCGCGGCAGGATGACTTCTTGTTTGGGAACTTCAACGTCCAGCGTGCTGGAGGCAAAGGCCAATCGGTGGCCATCCGTGGCGACCAGGCTGAGCTGCTTGCCTTCGGCAACAAACAAGATGCCGTTCAGGTAGTAGCGGATGTCATGCACGGCCATCGCAAAGGAGACTTGGCCCAGCAGGCTTTTCAGGGTTTTTTGCGGCACGCTGAACACGGGTCCAAAGCTGGCGGATTCGGTCACCAGCGGGAAATCTTCGGCGGCCAGGGTTTGCAGGGTGAACTTGCTCTTGCCACCCTTGAGGACGATCTTGTTCTGGCTGGTTTCCAGCGACACCGTCTGGTCCGCCGGCATGGTGCGCAAAATATCAATCAGCTTGCGTGCGCCGACCGTGGTGCTGAATTCGCCCATGTCGCCACCCAGCGCGGCGCTGGTACGGATTTGGATTTCCAGGTCGCTGGTGGTGAACTGCACCGAATCACCGGCTTTGCGGATCAGCACGTTCGCCAAGATCGGCAAGGTATGGCGGCGTTCTACGATTCCGGCAACCGACTGCAAAACGGACAACACCTGGTCTTGCGCTGCTTTCAATACGATCATGCTTCTCTCCGATGCTCAAATTATTGTGTTTTGGCTGCCCGTGGCGGCAAATGCTCTCATTTTCGCTGTTTTACCGGGCTTTCTGGCGGTAGGGGCCGGGCATTTTTTCATTAGCCCTTGAGGGTTTGTTCCAAAACGTGCAATTGCTGGTTCAATTCAATCACCTGCAGGCGCTCGCCTCCGATCTTTCGGACCGCGTGCAGCACGGTGGTGTGGTCCCGGCCACCGAAAAGCTCGCCGATTTCGGGCAAGCTCTTTTTGGTCAGCTCTTTGGCCAGGTACATCGCAATTTGCCGTGGCCGGGCAATGCTGGCCGGGCGCTTCTTGGAGTACATGTCTGGCACTTTGATCTTGTAATAGTCGGCCACCGTCTTTTGGATGTTTTCCACGGATATTTGCCGGTTTTGGATCGACAGCAAGTCACGCAGCGCCTCCCGGGCCAGGGCAATTGAAATCTCTTTTTGGTTAAACCGGGAATAAGCCAGGCATTTGCGCAAGGCGCCTTCGAGTTCTCGGACGTTGGAGCGGACGTTTTTGGCGATAAAAAATGCCACTTCTTCGGGCATGTCCGCCCCTTCGGCGCGCGCCTTGTTAATCAAAATAGCCACCCGCATTTCCAGCTCCGGCGGCTCGATCGCGACCGTCAGGCCCGAATCGAAACGCGACACCAAGCGCTCGTGGATATCGGTCAAGCCCTTGGGATAAGTGTCGCTGGTCATCACAATGTGCGACTTTTTGGCCAGCAGTGCCTCGAACGCGTTGAAAAACTCTTCTTGCGTACGGTCCTTGTTGGCAAAAAACTGCACATCGTCGATCAACAGCAAATCCAGCGAGTGGTACTTGTCCTTGAATTCGTCAAATGTTTTGCGCTGGTAGGCCTTGACCACGTCCGACACAAACTGCTCGGCATGGATGTAGAGAATTTTTGCGTTCGGTCGGTCCTGCAACAGCCGGTTACCCACAGCGTGCATCAAATGGGTCTTGCCCAAGCCGACTCCACCGTAAATGAAGAGGGGGTTGTACAGGTGCCCAGGCACTGTGGCCACATGCATTGCGGCCGCGCGCGCCATCCGGTTGGCGGTCCCCTCGACCAGGGTGTCAAAGGTCAGCAGGTTGTTGAGCCGGCTTTTGGGCGCTTCCGGCTTTCCCTCTTCCGCAAAGATCAGCGCCTTGGCTTCGGGCACCGCCTCGGTGCTCACCTGGATTCCGTTGCGGGCCGGAGTTTCCCGTGGAGCGATCGCCAGCTCCAGCTGAACGGGCTGCCCGCACAGCTTTTCGAGCAGGGCGGCAATCGGCAGGCTGTATTGGGCGCGGATCCAGTCAAGCTTGAAGCGGTTGGCCACCAACAAAACGACTTTGCTCACATCGTCAGAAACCTGCACACTCAAGGGGCGAATCCAGGTGTTGAACTGCTGCTCGGGCAGGTCGAGAGCGAGTTGCTCCAGGCACGACTGCCACAGGCTTTGCCCGGCTTCGTGTGCGATTAAATCGGCGTTTAGGGGGAGGATTCCCTCAGTCATGAAAATCTTGAAAATCTGTGGATAGTTGAACAAAACGCGCTGCAAACACGAGGCTTATCAAACGCTTATCCACAATCGTGGCAAACGTGAGAGAGGGCGCATGTTAACGCCAGATCCGCTCCGCCGACCTACGTACTTTCACCAATCTCTTGCCCATCGGCCAAAAGTCGGCGATAATGGAAGGCTGCCCTCAATTTATTGGGCAAATTTACCGGCATCTGCCTCGGCCATTCGCCAGAAAAGCACGGACGATGCACAGAATGGATAGGAATTCAAAATGAAACGCACTTACCAACCTTCGAAAATCCGCCGCGCCCGCACCCACGGCTTTCTGGTTCGCATGAAAACCCGTGGCGGCCGCGCCGTGATCAATGCGCGCCGTGCCAAGGGCCGCAAACGCCTCGCTGTCTAATTCGGCTTGGGCTGGTGCTGTTCACAACGTGCAGCGGCTCAAAACCCGACCCCAGTTTCAGGCGGCTCTGGCGGGCAAATTAGGGGTGCGTACGGCGCACTTTGCCCTGCACAGTTGCGAGCTTTCGCAAATTTACCCTTCTCTTTCGACCGGTGACACGTTGGCCGCCGACTTGAATCGTCCTGCGGGTGACTCCATCCCAGCGCCGATGGGTGCTTTGGGTGCGATGGTTCCCAAACGGTGGGCCAAAAGGGCGGTAACGCGCAACGCCATCAAACGCCAAATTTACGCAGTGAGTGTTCAATTTGCTCCCCGGTTGCAGCCGCGAGGCCATGTGGTGCGACTGCGGGCCGCTTTTGACCGCAAAGAATTTGTCAGCGCCAGCTCTGCTGTTTTGAAGGCCGCCGTGCGTGCCGAATTGCTTGAGCTCTTCCAGCGCGCCGTCTCGCACCCCCAATTGCGCGCCTCACCATGATGCAATCTTTTTTGCTCGGTGTGGTTCGGGCCTATCGTCTGTTGTTAAGCCCCTGGTTAGGCGCAGGCTGCCGTTTCGAGCCCACATGCTCTGTGTATGCTTTGGGTGCGCTTGAAAGCCATGGTGCCGCGAGAGGCACTTACCTTGTCTTGTCACGGCTGGCTCGATGCCAGCCCTGGTGTGCGGGTGGCCATGACCCGGTCCCCGTAGAAACCCCCCGGCTGTTTAGCCGTCTGATGTCTACCCCTTCCGAAAAGAAATCTTTATGAACGATATTCGCCGCACCATTTTGTGGGTGATCTTTGGCTTTTCCATGGTGTTGCTGTGGGACCAATGGCAGATTTACAACGGTCACAAAGCGACTTTCTTCCAAGGGCAGCCGGCCAAGACCGAAGCGGTCGCGCCTGTGGTGGCCAAGACGGCGGCCTCTGACGCAAGCGTCCCCGGCTCTGCCGCGGTAGCACCCGCGCCTCTGCCGGGCGCCGCGGAGGCTGCGGCGACGCCCGCTGCCAGTGAGCGCTTTACCGTTAGCAGCGATGTCTTGACCTTGCGTTTTGACACCCTGGGCGGCTCCTTGGTGGGCTCAGAATTCCTGAAATACAACGACACCGCCGACCACAGCAAGCGTGTGGTCCTGCTTGACGACAGCAAGGACCGGATTTATCTGGCCCAGTCCGGCGTGGTGTCCGGGGCCGTGCCCGGAGCGTTCCCGACCCACAAGACGCCGATGACCGTCAGTGGCCCGCGCGAACTCAAAGAGGGCGTGGACAGCCTCCAGATTCGCTTTGAGTCGGCCGACGTAGGCGGCATCAAGCTGGTCAAGACCTACACCGTCAAGCGAGGCTCGTATGCCGTCGCGGTGAGCCATGCCTTGACCAACACCACCGCCGCACCGATTGCGCCGCAGTTGTATTTGCAGTTGGTGCGGGACGGCAACAAGCCGGCCGGGGAGTCGTCTTTCTATTCCACCTTCACCGGTCCGGCGGTGTATACCGAAGCCCAAAAATACCAAAAGGTGGAGTTCGCCGCCATTAAGAAAAAGAGCGCCGACTACGAAAAGCAGTCCACCACCGGGTACGTTGCCATGGTGCAACACTATTTCGCCAGTGCCTGGATCTTGCCCGAGGGCATGCAACGGAGCATTTCGCTTGATGCGGTGGAGTTGGGTGGCGGCTTGGCAGACTGCTGCTACCGCGCCGCGATGGTGGCGCCACTGGAAGCGATTGCACCAGGTGCGACGCGGACCCTAGAAACGACCTTTTTTGCCGGCCCACAAGAAGAAAAAATGTTGGAGGCGCTGGCCCCCGGCTTGGAGCTGGTGAAGGACTATGGCTGGTTGACCATCCTGGCCAAGCCTTTGTACTTCTTGTTGGACTACCTCCACAGTGTCATTAAAAACTGGGGCTGGTCGATCGTCGCCTTGGTGGTGCTGCTGAAAATCGCGTTTTACTGGCTCAATGCCAAGGCCTACTCCAGCATGGCCAAAATGAAGGCGGTGAACCCCAAGATCACCGAAATGCGTGAGCGCCTTAAAGACAATCCGCAACAAATGCAGCAGGAGATGATGCGTATTTACCGCGAGGAAAAGGTCAATCCGATGGGGGGCTGCTTCCCCATCATGATCCAGATCCCGGTGTTTATCGCTTTGTACTGGGTGCTGCTGTCCAGCGTAGAAATGCGCAACGCGCCTTGGATGGGCTGGATCCATGACCTTTCGGCACCCGATCCGTATTTCATCTTGCCCTTGATCATGACCTTGACCACGCTCCTGCAGACCGCGCTCAACCCCGCGCCGCCTGATCCGATGCAAGCCAAGATGATGTGGTTTATGCCGCTGGCCTTCAGCGTCATGTTCTTCTTCTTCCCGTCAGGACTCGTGGTTTACTGGATTACCAATAACATCTTGTCGATTGCGCAGCAGTGGCTGATCAACACCCGCATGGGCGTGCCGCCGCAGTTCAACCTGCCTTCGTTCAAGTAAGCAAGCAAGCGAGAACGCAGATTTGCAATATGAGGGGCCGCGCAAGCGGCCCTTCTTGTATCTTGTTCCCTGTATAACTTGCACTCTGCCCCTGCCACCATGCTTAGCCGCCATCACGACCCGATCATCGCCATCGCCACCGCTCCGGGGCGGGGTGCGGTGGGCATCGTGCGGGTGAGCGGTAAACACCTCGCGCCGCTGGTACGCCGTTGGCTGGGGCGTGAATTGCGGGCCCGTGAGGCGACCTACCTGTCCTTCCCGGACGCGGAGGGCATGCCCATCGACCAGGGCCTCGCGCTGTATTTTCCGGCGCCCCACTCCTTTACCGGAGAAGACGTACTGGAGCTGCAAGCCCACGGAGGTCCGGTGGTGCTGCAACTCTTGGTGGCGCGCTGTTTGGCGCTGGCCCAAGAAACCGCAGCCTCCGGTGAAGCTACCGTTTTGCCGCGGCTGCGGCTGGCGCAGCCGGGCGAATTTACCGAGCGTGCGTTCTTGAACGACAAGATCGACCTGGCCCAGGCAGAAGCCATTGCCGATCTGATCGATGCCAGCACCGAGGCCGCCGCCCGCAGCGCCACTGCCTCGCTCTCAGGTGCGTTTTCCAAACAGGTTCATCGCTTGCTCGACGCGCTGGTGCGCCTGCGTATGTTGGTCGAGGCAACGCTGGATTTTCCGGAAGAGGAAATTGATTTTCTGCAACGTGCTGACGCGCAGGGCCAGCTGTCGCGCTTGCAAGCGGCCTTGCAAACGCTCCAACAGCAGGCGACCCAAGGGGCCCTGTTGCGCGAAGGTATCCAGGTGGTCATTGCCGGCCAGCCCAATGCCGGCAAGTCTTCGCTGCTCAACGCCTTGGCCGGGGCCGAGCTGGCCATCGTCACCCCAATTGCTGGCACGACCCGAGACAAAGTTGAGCAAACCATTCAGATTGAAGGCGTTCCGGTGCATGTGGTGGACACCGCCGGCCTGCGCGAGAGCGTCGACGAGGTCGAGAAAATCGGTATTGAGCGCGCTTGGGGGGCGATTGAAGGCGCTGACGCGGTGCTGTTTTTGCACGATCTGACGCGATGTGCGGGCGCGGATTACGCTGCCGCCGACGTCCAAATTGCGGCACTGCTTGCAGAAAAAACGGGGCGCCAGGTGCCGGTGATCGACATCTGGAACAAGGCCGATGCGGTGGCCGATGGTCCCGCGCCAGAGCGTGGCATCCGCTTGTCTGCAAAAACCGGCGCCGGGCTCGATGCGCTGCGCGCTGCGCTATTGCACGCTGCGGGCTGGCAAGAGCCGGCCGGTGGCCTGTTTATGGCTCGTGAGCGCCACGTACAGGCTTTACGCCAAGTCGATACCCATTTAATGGAGGCCAGCGCCCACCTGGACCAAAGCGCGCAGTCGCTTGACCTGTTGGCCGAGGAACTCCGTCTGGCGCAAAACGCTTTGAACGAAATCACCGGTGCCTTCAGTTCGGACGATCTGCTGGGCGTTATTTTTTCGAGTTTTTGTATCGGCAAGTAAGCCGCGTGCAGGGTGTTAGTGCCCGGCAAAATCCAGCAAAGTAAACAGCGGTAGGCCCGTGGAGCGCAGTTTTTCTGAGCCTCCGAGTTCCGGCAGGTCCACGATGGCCGCGCCCTCAATCACTACGGCGCCCAGGCGCTCGAGCAATTTTTTGCCGGCCATCATGGTGCCGCCGGTGGCGATAAGGTCATCTATCAAGAGCACGCGCTGATTGGGTTTGACCGCATCCGTGTGCAGTTCTACTGTGGCGTTGCCGTATTCGAGTTCATATGTTTCTTCCACCGTGGTGAACGGCAGCTTGCCCTTTTTGCGGATGGGTACGAAGCCGATGTTGAGCTCATAGGCCACTACCGCGCCCAAAATAAAGCCGCGCGCGTCCAAGCCGGCCACGATGTCGGGGCGGCGATCGGCGTCTAAGTAGCGGTGGACAAAGGCATCGATCAACACCCGAAACACCTTCGCGTCTTGTAGCAGCGGCGTGATGTCGCGAAACTGCACCCCTGGTTCCGGCCAGTCGGGCACGGTACGGATATGGGAGCGAAGGTAGTCGGTCACGTGGTTGATTTGCATGGCGCGTAAGGTCGGGAAAGTGGATCAGGCGTCTGATGTAAGGCCTACAAAGCGGCGCACCCGGTCGGTACGCCGCGCGGCTATTGTGACCGTTGGCCGCGCGCAGGTGGTCGGTCTATAAAATGCCGCGATGACCCTCCCCGCTACTGATTTGTCAGGCCTGGCCTCCCAGCGTGCGCTGGCGCTGGCGCACACCACCTTTGACGTGGAGGCTGCGGCCGTGCTTGGACTGAAGTCCCGGCTCGGCGACTCCTTTGCGCAGGCCGTGGCCCTGATGTTGGCGATCCCCGGGCGCGTGGTGGTCATGGGCATGGGCAAGAGTGGCCACGTCGGGCGAAAAATTGCGGCAACCTTGGCCTCCACCGGCACGCCGGCGATGTTTGTTCACCCGGCAGAAGCCAGCCACGGCGACCTGGGTATGGTGACGGCGCAGGACCTGGTGCTCATGATCTCGAACAGTGGCGAGTCTCAAGAAATCAGCGCCATCATTCCGGTACTCAAGCGCCTTGGTACGCCTTTGGTGGCCATGACGGGTAACCCGGACTCCAGCATGGCGCAGCACGCCAAGCTCTGGCTGAACACCGCCGTAGACAAGGAGGCCTGCCCGCTGAACCTGGCGCCGACAGCCAGTACCACTGCGCAGCTGGCCATGGGCGACGCACTCGCCGTTGCGCTGCTTGACGCCCGCGGATTCAAGGCAGAAGACTTTGCCCGCTCCCATCCGGGTGGGGCTCTCGGGCGCAAGCTGCTGACCCATGTTCATGACGTGATGCGCGCCGGTGACGCCGTGCCCCGCGTGGGGCCTGACGCCAGCTTTAGCGAGTTGATGCGGGAAATGAGCGCCAAGGGACTGGGAGCCACCGCCGTGGTCGATGCCCAAGGCGCTGTAGTGGGAATTTTTACCGATGGCGATTTGCGCCGCTGGGTGGAGCGCGGCGTAGACCTGCGTGTCAAAACTGCGCAAGATGTCATGCATCCCAACCCCACCACCATTGCCGCCGACGCGTTGGCGGTAGACGCCGTGGATCTGATGGAGCGACGCAAAATTACCAGCGTGCTGGTGGTCGACGCGACCGGCCAACTGTGTGGCGCCGTCAACACCAACGACCTGATGCGGGCCAAAGTCATATGACCGCAAGCGCCGTGCACTTTGCCCCCGAGCTGCTGCTGCGCGCACAGCGCGTCAAAGTCGTTTTCTTCGATGTTGATGGCGTACTGACCGATGGTGGCTTGCTCTATTCCGAATCCGGCGAAACGCTCAAGCGTTTCAACACCCTGGACGGCCATGGTTTGAAAATGCTGCAAAAGGCCGGTATTACGCCTGCCGTGATCACCGGCCGCGATTCGGCGCCGCTGCGCACCCGATTACAGGCCTTGGGGATCACCGAGGTGCACTTTGGCACGGAGGACAAACGCCCAGCGGCGGAAAGTACCTTGTCGGCTCTGGGCCTGAACTGGAGCCAGGCGGCGGCGATGGGTGATGACTGGCCCGATCTGCCCATGCTGCGCCGTGCCGCACTGGCGTGTGCGCCGGGCAATGCCCATCCAGAGATGCTGGCCCAGGCCCATTTCGTTACCACCCGCCATGGCGGCCACGGTGCAGTGCGCGAGTTGTGCGATCTGCTGTTGACGGCCAGTGGACACTATCCACTGCTGCTTGCGGAGTACCAGAAATGAGGCCCTGGTTCCCCGCATTGTGGGACCGATTTTTGCTGTCCCTGCCCTTGGCACTCATGTCGGTTTTGGCGCTAGGAAGCTATTGGCTCGTTCGCACGACACCACCCGTGCCAGCACCCGCACCGGCGACCGTGGTGGGTCACACGCCCGACTACTTCATGAAGCAATTCTCCATAAAAAGTTTTGACAGCCGCGGGCGCCTGCATGCCGAAGTCATGGGTGCGGAGGCACGCCATTACGCGGATACGCAATGGACAGAAATTGATGCGATTGCACTCCATTCCACCGATGACACGGGGCGCGTGAGTCGCGCCTCCGCAACGCGCGGCCTCACCAATGAAGACGCCAGCGAGGTGCAATTGTTGGGCAAGGCGCATATCGTGCGTGAGGCCCAGGCAGCATCATCGACCGTTTCCAGCCAGCGCTTGGAGTTCTTGGGGGAGTTTTTGCACGTCTTTGTGAAGCAAGAGGTGGTGCGCTCCCATAGGCCAGTGGAGTTGCGCCATGGTGCACATCGATTCACCGCCGAGGCACTCGACTACGACAACGTGACGCAAGTAGCGCAGCTCACGGGGCGGGTGCGCGCCACGCTCATGCCCGCAAATACGGCGCCCTAGATTGCAGACGTAAAAAAGGGTCCCGTAGGACCCTGATCTGTCGTTGTTGGCACAAGGCCAACACGGCGCAGAGGCTGCTTAGTAGCCGCCACCACCCGAACGACCACCGCCGTAGCCGCCGCCACCGCTGCGTCCACCGCCCGCGCCGCCGTAGCCACCGCCGCCGCCAGCGCCACCACCGTAGCCGCCGCCACCGGAGCGACCAGCGCCGCCGCCGTAGCCGCCACCGCCAGCACCGCCACCAAAGCCGCCGCCGCCAGTGCGGGGAGGACGTGGCTCCATTGGTCGGGCTTCGTTCACCACCAGACCACGGCCGCCGAATTGTTGGCCGTTCATGCCATTGATCGCTGCTTGTGCTTCAGCATCGCTGCCCATTTCCACAAAGCCAAAGCCTTTGGAGCGGCCCGTGTCGCGCTCCATCATGACTTTGGCGCTGGTCACGGAACCGTGTGCTGCAAAAGCTTGTTGCAGGTCTTCGTCACGGAAAGAATAAGGCAGATTGCCTACGTAAAGTTTGTTGCCCATGAAAGGACTCCTCAAAATAACTCAAAACGCGATGGAGTCCAAAACCGCAATCAACAAACCAATAAAGACTTAGAGCAGACGCGAAACTGACCAAACACCGCAAACCTGCTAGGCCGATAAGACGGCAAAGCGGAATCATTATGCGCTTATTCACGCAATTTGGAATATTTTTTTTCAGTTTGCATCATAAAAGCACGGTTTTTACGGATAAACGTCCCATTTCTGCCTGATTTTTCCAATTTTGCAGACTTACCAGTTCGATTCGCGCTCGGGGGATGCACTGATTTTGTGGGTCGACAAGTCTGCACCGTCAAACTCTTCTTCCTGACTCATGCGCAATCCCACGGTGACTTTGAGCAGGCCGTAAACGGCAAATCCGCCGGCCAATGCCCAGGCGACGCCCATGCCGGTGCCCAATAGTTGGGCCTCCAGCGACACGCCGCCCAAACCGCCGAGTGTTTGACTGCCAAAGATGCCGGCCGCGATGCCACCCCAGGTGCCGCACAAGCCGTGCAGAGGCCATACGCCCAGTACATCGTCAATCTTCCACTTGTTTTGGGTGAGGGTGAACATATAGACAAAGATGGCGCCTGCAATGGCACCCACCACCAGGGCTCCGATCGGATGCATCAGGTCAGAGCCCGCGCAAACTGCCACCAGCCCCGCCAATGGGCCGTTGTGCAAGAAGCCCGGGTCGTTTTTTCCGAGGATGAGGGCCGCGAGGGTGCCGCCGACCATGGCCATCAGTGAATTGACAGCGACCAGGCCGGAGATTTTGTCCAGGGTTTGTGCGCTCATGACATTGAAGCCGAACCAGCCCACCGTCAATATCCATGCGCCCAGCGCTAGAAAAGGGATGCTCGAGGGCGGGTGCGCCGAAATGGCGCCGTCTTTACGGTAGCGGTTGCTACGCGCACCCAGCAGAAGAACCGCGCCTAAGGCGATCCAGCCGCCTACGGCATGTACGACGACGCTCCCGGCAAAATCGTGAAATTCAGCGCCTGTGCGGTCTTTGATCCAGGCCTGCACACCATAGTGTTGGTTCCAGGCCAGTCCTTCAAAAACCGGATAGACCACCCCCACGATGATTGCGGTGGCCATCAGCTGCGGCCAAAATTTGGCGCGTTCGGCAATTCCGCCCGAGATGATGGCCGGAATCGCGGCAGCGAAGGTCAGCAGGAAGAAAAACTTCACCAGCTCAAAGCCACTCTTGGCGGCCAGTTGCTCAGCCCCTACAAAGAAATGGGTTCCATAGGCCACGGTGTAGCCGACTAAAAAGTAGGCGATGGTGGAGACCGAAAAGTCGGCCAGGATTTTGACCAGCGCGTTCACCTGGTTTTTGCGGCGAACGGTTCCCAGCTCTAAAAATGCGAAACCCGCGTGCATGGCGAGCACCATCACTGCGCCCAACAAAATGAACAAAGCGTCTGCGCCCTGTTTTAGTGCTTCCATAATTCACTTTCGAGAAAATAATGCCTAGATTTGGTGCAAAAAAAGCAATTTGCAATTTTTTGCACCGAAATAAAGCAATTATTGCGCCAAGTAGGCTGCGTTGACGTTTTGTGGTGCGCAGAAAGGCCTTGCAGAAGGATTACCATCCGCGGATGGAAGCATTTCTCGTATCAACGGGTATCGTCGCCCTGGCCGAAATGGGCGACAAAACTCAACTCCTGGCGCTGATTTTGGCCTTGCGCTTTCGCAAGCCCTGGCCCATCGTGCTGGGGATTTTGGTCGCAACCTTGGCCAACCATGGCTTGGCAGGCGCTGTCGGTGCCTGGGTTACCACCTTCGTCGGCCCGGAGATTTTGCGCTGGGTATTGGCGGCTTCCTTCATTGCCATGGCGGTGTGGATGCTGATTCCCGACAAAATCGACGATGAAGAGACCGACGCTGCGCCGCGCTGGGGGGTGTTTGGCACCACGGTTGTGGCCTTTTTTCTGGCCGAGATGGGTGACAAAACGCAGATTGCCACCGTCATGCTGGCCGCCCGTTACAACGCTTATTTCTATGTCGTGGCGGGCACGACGCTGGGCATGATGCTGGCCAATGCGCCGGTGGTGTGGCTGGGCGAGCGCATGACGCGCCTGGTGCCCATGCGGGTGGTTCATATCGTGTCCGCGTTGGTCTTTGGAGCGCTGGGCGTGGTGGCCTTGGTGGCCGGCTAAAAACCGGGCGTTGCTATACTTTCGCTACAGCGCCAATTTGCTCCAGCTTGCGGGCGCTTAATAAATACAGCTAAACCCGGACCCCGCGATCACTGTCTTGACCCGGCCCCGCGTTTGGCGTAGCCGGGTTTTTTATGTTGATCGCCACACCCCAATCGATGCACTTTGCCGAGTCGCTGGCCCTGACCAGCGGCGCGAGCATTCGCGCCTACGACCTGAGTTACGAGACCTACGGGAGTCTCAACGGCGACCGGTCTAATGCGGTGCTGGTGTGCCACGCGCTGAACGCGTCGCACCATGTGGCCGGCGTTTATGCCGGTCAAGCCAAGTCGGAGGGCTGGTGGAACAGCATGATCGGTCCGGGAAAGCCGCTGGATACCGACCGCTTTTTTGTCATCGGCATCAATAACCTGGGCTCCTGTTTTGGTTCAACCGGGCCGATGCACGTCAACCCTGACCGTGCGGATGGTCAGGTGTATGGCGCGGACTTTCCGGTCGTCACGGTCGAAGACTGGGTCAACGCGCAGGCATTGTTGCTGGACCGATTAGGGATCCAAACGCTGGCCGCGGTGATGGGCGGCAGTCTGGGCGGAATGCAGGCGCTGGGCTGGGCGCTGCAATACCCCAAGCGGCTAAGGCACGCCGTGGTAGTGGCCAGCGCACCCAACCTGACAGCTGAAAACATCGCGTTCAATGAGGTTGCCCGCCGTGCCATCGTCACCGACCCCGATTTTCATGGCGGGCACTTTTACCAGCATGGCGTCGTGCCCAAACGGGGCCTGCGCATCGCCCGCATGATCGGTCACATTACCTACCTGAGCGACGACGTGATGAACGAGAAGTTTGGGCGACAACTCAGGAGCGCCGTGGCAAGCGCGGGGGCAGCGCCGCACCCGAAATGGCCAGCGTGGGGGCCTATCGCTACAGCACGCAAGAAATCGAATTTCAAATCGAGAGTTATTTGCGTTACCAGGGCGATAAGTTTGCCGATTACTTTGACGCCAATACCTATTTGCTGATCACCCGGGCGCTGGATTATTTTGACCCTGCACGCGCTCACGGTGGAAGCCTCAGCAAGGCGCTGGCTGCGGCACAAGCCAAGTTCTTGTTGGTCAGCTTTGCGACGGACTGGCGCTTTGCTCCGGCGCGCAGCCGTGAGATCGTCAAGGCCTTGTTGGACAACCAGCGCGAGGTGAGCTACGCCGAGATCGATGCGCCGCACGGCCACGACGCATTCTTGCTGGACGACGCGCGTTACCACGGCGTGGTGCGGGCCTATTTCAATAACGTGGCCCAAGAGGTGGGCGTATGAGCGACCAAAGCATTCAGCACGCGCTGGCCCAACTGGTGCCGCACGGCGCGCGCGTGTTGGACCTGGGCTGCGGTGACGGTGCCATGCTGGCCCACTTGCAGGCGACACGCGGTTGCAGCGGTTACGGCGTCGAGATTGACGACGCCAATGTACTGGCCTGTGTCAAACGGGGCGTCAACGTGATCCAGCTCAACCTGGACGAGGGTCTTGCCATGTTTGACGATGCCTCGTTTGACGTGGTGCTTCAAATCGACACCTTGCAACACCTTCGCAACGCGGAGGTGATGCTGCGCGAAACCGCGCGGGTCGGGCGCATCGGCATCGTGGCTTTTCCAAACTTTGCGCACTGGCCCAACCGCCTGAGCGTGCTGGCAGGGCGCATGCCGGTGACCAAGCGTCTGCCCTACCAGTGGTACGACACGCCCAATATCCGCGTCGGCACGCACGCCGACCTTGGCGCGCTGGCGCAACGCGCTGGCCTGCGCGTGGTGGACAGCTTTGGTCTGCAAGACGGGCACACCGTACGCTTTATGCCCAATTGGCGTGCGGGCACGTCCGTTTACAAGCTCGCGCGCTGACGCCGGCCGGATTTGCCTTGCGCCGGGGCGGCGCCACGCCCTTTAGCAGCCCAATGCATCAGCCAAGGCCAGAAGGTCGGATGCGTGCAGGTCATTGGCTGCCACCACCTTTTCACTTTTGGGGTGCCGGGTGCCAAATTCGAGTGGCCGCTCGACGTAGGCGGTGCGAAGGCCGCAAGCGCGAGCGGCGGCCAGATCATCGTGGTGGGTCGCCACCAGCATGACTTGGTCGGGGGCTACGCCAAACACCCGCGCCACGCCGCCATAGGTGCGCGGGTCGGGCTTGTAGGCGTGGAAGGTCTCGGCGCTCAAAATGCAGTCCCAAGGCAGCGCGGCCTGCTTGGACAGGCGGCTGAGTAAATTCAGGTTGCCGTTGGACAGTGTGCACAAGATGTACTTTGCCTTCAGGCGCGTGAGCCCGGCCACCACGTCGGGCCAGGCGGCCAAGCGGTGCCAGACGCGGTTGAGCTGCGTGCGCTCGGTCTCATCCAAGTGCGCCAGGCCAAAGTCGGGCAGGATGGAATCAAGGATCCGCCGGTGCAAGTCGTCAATCAGTGTCCACGGCAGTTCACCCGACATCACCCGCGCCATGGCCGGCACATAGCCCGCGCGCCAAGCCAGCGCAAACGCATCGCCATCCACTTGCGGGTGCAAGCGCTGCATCTCCAGCACGATGCTGCCGTGCCAGTCGACCACGGTGCCAAAGATGTCAAATGCCAGCACCTGCAAGTCATTGGGTGCCATAGCGCGGGACGGGTCAGGGGTCATGGCGTGCCTTTGGGTGACAAATTGCTGCGAGGATAGCCCGTAAGCGTGGCATCATCGATGCGTTTCCCCGATTGACCCGACGCTGGCTGCGTCGCCCTGCACGGAGATTTCCCATGACCGCCCGCCTGCCTGATACCGCCCTCGATACCGCCCAAGTCCTTGACCAAGTCAGCCAAGCGTGGGACAGCGACATCGTGGCCCGCTTAAGCGACTACATCGCCATTCCTGCCAAGTCACCGGCCTTTGATGCCGATTGGGCTGCACATGGCTATTTGGAAACGGTGGTCCGCAACACGGCGCAGTGGATTGAGGCGCAAAACGTCGCTGGGCTCACGCTGGAAGTGGTGCGCCTGCCGGGCCGCACGCCGGTATTGCTGTTTGAAGTGGCGTCGACCCGCAGCGCCAGCGACAGCGTGAGTGCCCAAACCGTGCTCATGTACGGCCACTTGGATAAGCAGCCCGAGTTTTCCGGCTGGCGTAACGATCTGGGTCCGTGGACGCCCAAGCTTCAGGACGGCAAGCTGTATGGCCGCGGCGGCGCCGACGATGGCTACGCAGCGTACGCCGCCATAGCCGCCATCCAAGCCTTGCAAAGCCAGAAGGTCGCCCACCCGCGCATCATCGGTTTGATCGAGACCTGCGAAGAGAGTGGCTCCTACGACTTGCTGCCGTATGTCGATGCGCTGCGCTCGCGGCTGGGTGATGTCGGTCTGGTGGTGTGCCTGGACTCCGGCGCCGGCAACTACGACCAGCTCTGGCTCACCAACAGTCTGCGTGGCATGGCCAGTGGCGTGCTGAAGGTGGAAATACTCACCGAGGGTGTGCATTCAGGCGATGCCAGTGGCGTAGTACCGTCGAGTTTTCGCATCCTGCGCCATGTGCTCGACCGCTTGGAGGACAGCGCCACCGGCCGCCTGCTGCCCGAAAGCTTTTATTGCCCAGTGCCGCCCGAGCGTATGGCGCAGGCGCAGGCCACCGCCGATATCTTGGGAGACGAGTTGTACAAGCGCTTTCCTTGGGCGCATTACGACTGCGGCGGCGCAAGTCAGTTTGCGCTGCCGACCACGACCGACCCGTTGCAGGCGCTTCTTAACCGTACCTGGATGCCCACGCTCAGCGTGACCGGCGCCGACGGTTTTCCCGAGATGAAGAACGCGGGCAATGTATTGCGGCCCTACACCGCCTTCAAGCTCTCACTGCGGCTGCCGCCACTGGTTGAAGCCGCCGGCGCCGTACAAGAACTCAAAGCCCTGCTGGAAGACAACGCGCCCTACCAGGCCAAAGTGACTTTTGATGGCGGCGGCGCCACGGGCTGGAACGCGCCCAGCACCGCACCTTGGTTTGAGCAAGCGCTGAACGCTGCTTCGCAAGCGCACTTTGGTGCGCCCTGTGGCTACATTGGGCAAGGCGGAACGATTCCCCTGATGAATATGCTGAGCACGGGATTTCCCATGGCCCAGATGATGGTCTGCGGCGTGCTCGGACCCAAGAGCAACGCCCACGGTCCCAACGAGTTTTTGCACGTGCCCTATGCCAAAAAACTCACCGCCGCCGTGGCGCAGGTGATCGCCAGCTTTCCCTAAGATCTCCGATGCCACCGCCTGAAAGCCCGCCATGACCTCTGTCCACCTGTCTGAAATCACCACGCCCCATGGCGCCACGCTGGCGCTGCGGGACTGGCCCCTGCCCGAAGGCGCCTTGCCCCATGCGTTGGTGCTCATCGTTCACGGTCTGGGCGAGCACAGCGGGCGATACGAAGCCGTGGCCCAGCAGCTCAATGGCTGGGGCTTCGCGGTGCGCTCCTTTGATTTGTGCGGTCATGGCTTATCCAGTGGCGCACCAGGCAGCTTGCCCGACGAAAACCGCCTGCTGGATGACTTGGCCACAGTCATCGACCGCAGCCGCGCCGCCGTGGCCCCGGGCCTTCCTATCGTGTTGCTGGGCCATAGTCTGGGTGGACTGATTGCCGCGCGCTTTGTCTCGCTCAAACTGCGCGCGGTGGAGGGCTTGGTTTTGTCCAGCCCCGCGCTGGACCCGGGTCTGAATGCCTTTCAAAAGCTGTTGCTGGCGACCCTGCCCAAGATTGCGCCCAATCTGCGCGTGGGCAATGGCCTGGATGCCAGTTACCTGTCGCATGATCCTGCCGTGGTGGCGGCCTACCGCGCGGATCCGTTAGTACATGACCGCATTTGTGCTCGGCTGGCGCTGTTTATTGCCACAGCCGGTGCCCAGACCTGCGCGCTGGCCCGCCACTGGGCCGTGCCCACGCTGCTGATTTATGCAGGCCAGGACCGGCTGGTCAGCCCCAAAGGCAGTCGGGCTTTTGCCGCCCAGGCGCCCGCCAGCGTACTGACCAGCCAGTGCTTTGAAGACCTGTACCACGAGATCTTCAACGAGTTGGACCCCACGCCCGTGTTTGGCGCGCTTCAGCAGTGGCTGGCGCAGCGCTATGGAAACACCGTTGGTGCTTGAGGGCGGCTCGGGCGTCTAGACCAGAAGCGCCAAAGCGGTCAGTGCCGCTGTTTCGGCGCGCAGCACCCGCGCGCCCAAGGACACTGGGGTAAAGCCTTGAGCGAAGGCCGCCTCTTCTTCGGCCAGACTCAGGCCGCCTTCGGGGCCCGACAAAAAAATCGCCTCAGGCCTTGAGGCTGCAGACAGCCAGTCGCGCAGCGGCCGAGAACCCTCGCGCAGCGACAACAGCAAGCGCGCCGGGGCTTGCGACCCGCCGTCAGGCAAGCCTCGCAGCCAATGCGCCAGCGTGGTGACCGGATGGACCAGAGGCACACGGTTGCCACCGCACTGCTCGCAGGCGGCGACTGCCACGCTTTGCCAATGCGCCGTTTTTTTGTCGGCGCGCTCGCCCGCCAGACGCAGCACGCTGCGTTCGCTGATCAGCGGCTGGATGCTGGACACACCGAGCTCGGTGGCCTTTTCGACCAGCCAGTCCATTCGGTCATTGGCCGGCATGGCAAGGGCAATGTGCACGCTGCGGGCCGCTTCGCGCTCTACCGCGTGGTGTGCGCCGACCTGCACTTGTACGTGGCTGCGGCCCATTTGGGTGATGACGGCCTCAAACTCGCCACCAGTGTGGCGGGTACTGCCACTTTGCGCCCAGCCGGGGCCATGGTTGAACAAGGTGATGCCCTCGCCCGGTTGCAGGCGCAGCACCTGCACGTGGCGGGCCGCGCCTGCGGGCAGTTCCAGCAGCGCCCCCGGGTGCAGCGGGGCGGGACAAAAAAAGCGGGGCACTGTTATGCGGCTCCCGGGCTGCGGCCAAAGCCAAAGACATTAGGCTCTTCAATCCCTTCGATCTTGTCAATCAGTCGCAGCAGAGGTTTGAGTTCGCGGTAGCGCGCGCAGGTGGCGCGGATGTAGCCGATGAAACGCGGCGTATCGGCAAGGTAATGCGGTTTGCCGTCGCGCAAGGACAGGCGCGCAAAGATGCCGGCAATTTTCAGGTGTCGCTGCAAGCCCATCCATTCGACGGCCCGGTAGAAGACGCCAAAGTCGTCGCCTACCGGCAAGCCCGCCTGGCGGGCCTGTTGCCAGTAGCGCACCACCACATCCAGGCAAAAATCCTCGTCCCAGCTCAAAAAGGCGTCGCGCACCAGGCTGGCAATGTCGTAAGTGATGGGTCCAAACACGGCGTCCTGAAAATCAAGCACGCCCAGGGCGCTGCCGTTTTGAGGGGCCATCAGGTTGCGGGGCATGAAGTCGCGGTGTACGTAAACGCTGGGCCAGGCCAAGTTCTCCGCAATGATGGTTTCAAATGCAGCATCCAGCACGCCACGCTGTCCCTCGTCCAGGGTCAGCTGCCGATGCTGGGCGATGTACCACTGCGGAAACAGCTCCACTTCGCGACGCAAGAGCGCGTGGTCGTACGGCGGGAGTACGCCGGGGCGCGATGCTTTTTGCCAGGCAATGAGCGTCTCTATGGCCTGCAAATACAAGTCCAAAGGCGGCGGTGCGGCGGGGTCAATGACCTGCATCATGGTGCGTGCACCCAGGTCACTGAGCAGCAAAAACCCCTGTTCTTGCTGCCAATCCAACACCTCCGGCGCGCGGATGGCGGCATCGTGCAGCAACTGCGCGACCTGAACGAAGGGGACGCTGTTTTCTTTGTCGGGCGGAGCGTCCATGATGACCAGGCTTTCAGCGTGCGTGCCCTGCCCGGTATCAATCCGCAAATAGCGCCGAAAGCTGGCATCGGCCGATGCCAGTCGCAGGGTTTCCGGTCGCAGGGCAAAGCGCTCTTGGACCGACGCCAACCAGCGTTGAAACTGGCGATGGCGTTCGGGGTCTGACCACAACACCGGTGCAGGCGTTGGCAAGGGGTTGGAGGGCGGCGAAAGAGTGCTCATGGATAATCCATTTTCTATCTTTTTGTGACGGGTCCCTTTTCCTCCATGCCATCTTTTGCGCGCGACGTGGCCTTGCTGCCGCCTGGCACCGGCCTTCGGGCGGTGGCGGGCTGGGCGTGGGTGTGGGCCTCGGCTTGGAGCGGCTCGGGTCTGGCACAGCCTGTGCCAGCCCAAGAACTTGTGGTTCCTGTGGCAAATCAGGTCCCGTCCCTGGAGCAAACGCGCGACGCACCCGTGTTTATGCAAGGCGACCGCCTCAGCAGTCGGGCTGACCTGGACGCCACGCTCGAAGGCGATGCCGAGTTGCGCAAGGGGGGCACCGTCATCCGCGCTGACCGACTGGACTACGACATGCCGACCGACACAGCGCGTGCTACCGGCCATGTCTGGGTCAAGCGCAATGGCAACGTCTACCAGGGGCCTTACCTGCAGCTTGAGGTCGACGCTTTTGAGGGTTTTTTTACCGCTCCGAGTTACGAATTCGCGCAAAACGGGGCCCACGGTCAGGCGGCGCGGGCCGACTTTATTGACAGCAGCCACTTGGTAGTGCACCAGGCGAGTTACACCACATGCAAGCGCAAGCCCGGCCCTGAATGGTTGCCGGACTGGGTATTGAACGCCGCACGTATCGACATCGACAACGACGAAGACATTGGTTTGGCGCAAAGCGCTACCCTGAGCTTCAAGGGCGTGCCTCTTTTGCACGTGCTGCCCATCAGCTTTCCCTTGTCGGAGAAGCGCAAGAGCGGCATGCTTGCGCCCACCATTGGTTTGGACAATGCCAATGGTCTGGAGGTTTCTACACCCTACTATTTGGACATTGCGCCCAACCGCGACGCGACGCTGACACCGACCTTCATGACCGCGCGTGGCGTTAACTTGAGTGGCGAGTTTCGATACTTGGAGCCTCGGTACACGGGCGCGGTGCGCCTGAGCTACATGCCCTCGGACAAACTGCGCGACGCCGACCGCTGGGGTGCCTCAGTCACCCACACCGGAGCCCTTGATTCGCCGATGGGGCCGATTGCCCTGGCGGCCAATGTGAACCGGGTGAGTGATGACAACTACTGGCGGGACTTCACCAACAGCAGTGCCGTCAACAATGGCAGTGCCATTGGCGGTGCAACGCAGCGTTTGTTGCCGGCGGACCTGACCGCGTCTTGGGGCCAGGGTGATTTTTCTTCGGCCCTCAAGGTCTTGAAGTGGCAAACGCTACAAGACACCAGCGCCCCGATCGTTCCACCCTACGACCGCGTGCCACAGTGGACCGCGCGTTATGCGCAAAACAACGTCATGGGCCTGGACTGGTCGGTGGAAGGCGACATGACCCGTTTTCAGTCCGACCGCGGACTCACCCTGCAGCCCAACGCCCAGCGTGTCTTTGGCTTGGCGCAGATCAGTTACCCGATGGTGCGGCCAGCAGGGTTTGTCACCCCCAAACTACAGCTCCATGCCACGGGCTATCAATTCGACGCCATCTACGCGGGCCAGCAAAACGCCGACCGTACGGTGCCCACCTTTAGCGTGGACAGCGGGCTGGTGTTTGAGCGCGAGGCCAGGGTACTGGGTCGCGACCTGGTGCAAACCTTGGAGCCCCGCGCGTTTTATGTCTATACGCCGTTTCGCAACCAGAGCATGTTGCCCAATTACGACACGGCCGCCAATGACTTCAACTTCGCCACCATCTACACAGAAAACGCCTTCGTTGGAAACGACAAGATATCGGACAACAACCTTCTGACCGTGGGCTTGACGACGCGCTACATCGACCCGGCTACGGGCGCACAGTTGGCGCGTTTTGGTGTGGCGCAGCGCTTGCGGTTTGAAGACCAAAACGTCACCCTTAACTCTGCCAGCGCCAGTGCGTCATCGGGTGTGAGTGACATCTTGTTGGGCGCAGCCGCCAACTTGTCTGAACGCTGGGTGGTGGACTCGACGGTGCAGTACAACGGCCGTACTGACCAATCGGTGCGATCCGTGCTGGGCGTGCGGTACAACCCGTCCAACTACCGGGTGTTCAACATGGCCTATCGCTTCCAGCGCGATCAAAGTGAGCAGATCGACACCAGCTGGCAGTGGCCTTTGAATGACCTTTGGGGTGACCGAGGAGAAAACCTGGCCGCTGGGCAGGGCCAAGGCGAGGGACGCTACTATGCCCTGGGCCGCATGAACTACAGTTTGCGCGAGTGGCGCCTGGTCGATAGTTTGCTGGGCGTCGAGTACGATGCGGGCTGCTGGATCGGGCGCGTCGTGGTCGAGAGGGTTCAGACCAGCACCGAAACCGCGAACCAGCGGCTCATGTTCCAACTCGAGTTTGTTGGTTTTACCCGCGTCGGCCTGAGTCCCGAAAAATCACTGACCTCCAATATTTCGCACTACCAGAACTTGCGCGATTCCAGCGTGTCGGGTAATGCCAGCCGCACCTACGATTGATTGCATCAAGCACCATGAAACTGCATTTATTGGCCTCAGCGGCCACCGTTGTTGCGCTGCTAGTGGGTGGCCAAGGCGCCGCGCTGGCACAAAGTACCCAGGCTGCCGATTTCATCGTCGCGCTGGTGAACTCTGAACCCATTACCAATGCAGAGCTGCAGGCGCAAATCAAGCAAGTCACCGAGCAACGCGTACAGCAGCGCCAACCGCTGCCGCCCGCTGCCGAGTTGCGCAGATTGGTGCTGGAGCGTTTGGTCAATGAACGCGCACAACTGCAGTTGGCCCGTGAGTTGGGGGTGCGGGCCGAGTCGGGCGCAATTGACCAGGCCGAGGCCAACTTGGCAGCACAAAACCAAATGGATTTGGCCCAGTTTCGTCGCACCGTTGAGCAGCGCGGTATTGCGTTGTCGACGCTTCGGACCCAACTTCGAGACCAAATCATCCTGAGCCGCTTGCAAGAGCGCGAGGTGGACGCGCGAGTGCGGATCACCGACGCCGAAGTAGAAAACGCGTTGACCGCCCGCCAGACCGCCAACGCCGACCCGATGGCACAAGAAATTAACCTGGCCCACCTGTTGGTCGCACTGCCTGAGAACCCCACCCCGGCCCAGGTGACGCAGGCCCAGGCCCAGGCGCAGCAGGTGCTGGCGCGCATCCGTGCCGGTGAGAAGTTTGAGACGTTGGTCAAAGAGTTGTCCGCTGCTGACCGTGCCAATGGCGGCCAACTCGGTTTGCGCCGCGCCGACCGGTATCCCGCTATCTTTGTCGATGCCATCCAAACCTTGGCGGTGGGACAGGTTTCAGAGCCGGTGCGCTCCGGTGCAGGCTTTCATGTGCTGCAACTGGTTGAACGCCGTGTTGGCAGCCTGGTTCAAACCGTGACCCAGACGCATGCCCGCCACATCTTGTTGCGCCTGACACCCCAGCTCAGCCAGGACCAGGCGCTAGCGCAATTGACGCAGGTTCGCTCTCGCATTCTTTTAGGGGCCACCAGTTTTGAAGCGGCCGCGCGTGAACTCTCACAAGACGGCAGTGCAGCACAAGGCGGCGATTTGGGTTGGGCCAACCCCGGCATGTTCGTGCCCGAGTTTGAAGAGGCGATGGGCCGCCTGAAAGAGCGCGAAATTAGTGCCCCTATGGTGTCGCGCTTTGGCGTGCACCTGATCCAGCTCTTGGAGCGACGCGCCGTAGAGCTTACGCCAGCGCAACTGCGTGAACGCATGCGCGCCGAGTTGCGGGCGCAGCGCACCGAGGAGGCTTTCCAGGCCTGGGAGCGCGACATTCGCGGTCGCGCTTTTGTCGAAATCCGCGAGCCCAACTGAGTGGTGAACCCTTCTTTTTGCGCGGGGGCCATGCCCTGATGCAGCATATTGCCCGCAAGCGATTCGGTCAGCATTTTTTGTCCGATGGCGGCGTCATTGACGCCATAGTTGATGCGATTGCCCCGCTGCCGGGGCAAAACGTGGTGGAAATCGGCCCGGGTCTGGCGGCATTGACCCAACCCTTGGTCGAGCGCTTGGGCGCGCTGACCGTGATCGAGTTAGACCGCGATTTGGCACAACGCCTTCGCGCTCACCCGCAACTTACGGTGATCGAGTCGGATGTATTGCGAGTCGACTTTGCAGCATTGGCGCGTAGGCCGGAAAAAATTCGGGTCGTCGGCAACCTGCCGTACAACATTTCGACCCCCATCTTGTTTCACCTGCTGCAGTTTGTGGAGGGGGTGCAAGACCAGCACTTTATGCTGCAGAAAGAAGTGATTGACCGCATGGTCGCGGCGCCCGACACCTCGGACTTCAGTCGACTCAGCGTGATGCTGCAGTGGCGCTATGCCCTGGAGGATGTGCTGTTCGTGCCGCCCGAGAGTTTTGAGCCGCCGCCACGCGTTGACAGCGCGGTGGTGCGCATGGTGCCACTCGCTACTCCTCCCATCATCGACGTTGCCCTTTTCAGTGAGTTGGTGCAGGTGGCTTTCAGCCAACGCCGCAAGCTGATCCGTCATACGCTGGGTCGCTGGCTGGAGGCCAAGAACTTTGCCGGCCAATTTGACCTGCAACGCCGGGCCCAAGAAATTCCAGTGGCGGAGTATGTGGCCTTAGTCCAGCAACTTTAGCGGGCAAATCAATTAGCCCATCCGTTGCCCAACTAGGCCAAAGAAAAAGCCCACGAGTGGGCTTTTCTATGGTTTCGGCCAAAGCCGACGCGCTATGCTTTACGCCGCTGCGAGCCAATACCCCGCATTAAAGGGGCTGCTCATTCGCAAGGCCAAGGGCGATACGTCGATCAAAAAGTCGCTTGGCAGCTTTTCGCCGTTCGACTCCTCGCCGTGGGCGACCACGACATCGGACTCGTTGTTTGCCTGATTCGCCCGTTCTGCTTGGCTGGTTTGTGCAGAACGGGCTACGGAAAAGAATAGAAGCATCGGAACGGAATTTTCCGCTCCCCCCAGTAGTCCGCCGTGTCCCGGAAGATGTCCAGCAGTTGCTCGCGCGCTTCCTTGTCAAATTTGGCGTTGGCCGGAATGTGCTCAAGTACGGCGATAAAGCCAGGCTGCGGTCCCGACTTGTGTACCGGGTCGGTCATGCTGTCGTACAGCGCGTCGAAATTCTTACCCGAGTTCGTGGACAGCGTGAACTGTGCACCGATCAGGTCGAGTACATCTTGCTTGGTCTGGGCGCTGCCCAAATTAGCGTACAGGAAGTGGTGGCCCAAACTTTGGGCCGCTTCTTGCAGATCGGATACGCGGAAGGCGCGTATCGATTGAACGATATTCGTTCTTACGGTTCGAAGTGGCGTGTCCATCCTCGATTCACTTTCATCAATAAAAATTCAATTTAAGGCACGATCATGCGAAAACTCGCATAGTGATCGGCCGTGTAGTAACAAGCCTCTGGCGCGGTGGCTGGGCCGCCGCACACGATTCTTTGGGCTCCACGGTTTCGCGAGCCTGGCGTTTTGACGGTGTATTCCCGGTAATAGCCCCGCTTTTGCAGAGGCAACATGCGTTCGCGGTTACCGAAGACCACACCGTCTTTTTCAAAGGGAAAGGGGCCGCCGCGTTGAATGTTGAGATAAGTCTCGACGCCTTGTGCCGGCAATGCCTGCTGCGAAATTGTCGGTAGTTGCCCGGCCGACGCAAACGATAAGGCTCCAGCCGAAACAACGGTCACCAATAGCAAGGTTGTCACAAGCTTGTCGATTGCCTGAAACAACCTGCTTGCTAAACCTCTTGGCACCATCGGGCTTAAACGCACGCCAAAACCTTGTCAACAATCAAAAAAACTGCCCAAAACCAAGGCTTGATTGTCGTTGATCCGTCTTATTCGCGCAAGACCTAGACGGCCCATTTCCAGAAAAAAGTGAGGGTTTACCCGATATTTTTTTGTCCAGGCTCAGCTGCAGCGTACGCGGCTGTCCTGGCCACCCAGCGCTTACTGCGGTGTGTCGAGGTGGCGCATCAGTTGGTCGCCGCGGCTGTCGCCAGCGTCCTTCGGCCGGGCCTTCCGTATCCCGGCCCGGCCCAGGATGCTGACAAAAAATGCGTCAGCCCCCGACTTGCCAGCCTCGTCCATCAGGCCGATCAAGGTGGCGAAATGGACCTCCGTGGCTTGCGCCTCGGTCAGACCGAAGCGACAGGCAAAGTCCCAGTAGTCCACTCCCTCCGGCAGGGCGGCGCGGCGCTGGCGTGCGACATATTTGCGCACTTCGTGTTTGCTGGCGTCCAGCAAGCGGTCGCGATTGCGACCTTCGACCGTGAGTTGGAATAATTTTTTCACGAAATCCTTGAGGGCGAGCCGCGACCTGCCCGAGGGCTTCGCGCAGCGCCGCGATGTTGATGTAAACCTTGTTTTATCGGGTGGCGTTAGCGTCGGCCACCGTGAGCGCCGTCATGTTGACAATGCGCCTCACCGTGGTACTGGCGGTTAGTACGTGCACCGGTTTGGCGGCTCCCAGCAAAACTGGGCCAATGGCGATATTGCCGCCCGCCGCCGTTTTCAGCAGGTTGTAGGCAATGTTTGCGGCGTCGATATTGGGCATGACCAGCAAGTTGGCGTCGCCTTGGAGCGGACTGTTGGGCATCAGGGCCTCCCGAGCGTGGCCGTCCAGAGCGATGTCGCCGTGCATCTCGCCGTCAACCTCAAGCCAGGGCGCGTCTTGCTGCAGGATGCGCAGGGTTTCGCGCATCTTGATGGCGCTGGGCTCGTTGCTGCTGCCAAAGTTGGAGTGGCTCAGGAGCGCCGCTTTGGGCGCAATGCCGAAACGCAGCATTTCTTCGGCCGCCATGATCGTGATGCGCGCGAGTTCGCGTGCGGTGGGGTCGTAGTTGACGTGGGTGTCGACCACAAACACCTGGCGCCCCGGCAGCATGAGACCGTTCATACAGGCGTAAATCGAGACGTCCTGACTGCTGCCCACCGGGGCCGAGTGGCGCTTGCCAATCACCTGGTCAATGTAGTTCAGGTGCAAGGCGGTGGTGCCCCAGGTGCCGCAGATCAGACCATCTACGTCGCCCTTGTGCAGCAGCATGGCCCCGATCAAGGTCAACCGTCGCCGCATTTCAATCTTGGCCACGGGCACGGTCACACCCTTGCGCTCGGCCATGCGGTGGTAGGTTTGCCAAAAGTCGCGGTAGCGGTGGTCATGTTCCACATTCACCACGGCGTAGTGCTGGCCTTCACGCAAGCGCAGGCCAAATTTGGCGATGCGTTCGGCGATCACGGCCGGCCGGCCAATCAGCGTGGGCATGGCCAGACCTTCGTCGACCACGATTTGGGTCGCACGCAGCACGCGTTCGTCTTCGCCTTCGGCAAAGGCAACCCGCTTTTTGAGGGCATTCTTGGCCATCGCAAAAATCGGCCGCATGGTGGTACCCGAAGCGTAGACAAAGCTTTGAAGCTGCTCGCGGTAGGAGTCCATGTCTGCGATCGGGCGCAGGGCGACGCCACTGTCGGCAGCGGCTTGGGCCACGGCCGGGGCGATTTTCATCATCAGGCGTGGATCGAAGGGCTTGGGAATCAGGTATTCGGGACCAAATGCGAGCTGCTCACCCGCGTAAGCGGCAGCGACCACATCGCTTTGCTCAGCCTGGGCCAGTTCGGCAATCGCGTGCACTGCGGCAATCTCCATCTCAATCGTGATGGTGGAGGCGCCTGCGTCGAGCGCCCCCCGAAAGATGTACGGAAAGCACAGGACGTTGTTGACCTGGTTGTGAAAGTCGCTGCGGCCGGTGGCCATGATGGCGTCGTCGCGCACGGCTTTGACTTCTTCGGGGAGGATTTCGGGCGTCGGGTTGGCCAGCGCAAAGATCAGCGGCTTGGCCGCCATGCTTTGCACCATGTCCTGCTTCAGCACGCCGCCAGCCGACAAACCTAAAAAGACGTCCGCTCCGGCAATGATGTCGCGCAGCGTGCGGGCCTCCGTTTTTTGGGCAAAAAACGCCTTGTCGTCATCCATCAGCTCGGTGCGGCCTTCGTACACCACGCCCGCCAGGTCGGTCACAAAGATGTTTTCGCGGGGGATGCCCAGTTTGACCAGCAGCCCGAGGCAGGCCAGCGCGGCGGCGCCCGCACCCGAAGTGACCAGTTTGATTTCTTTCGGGTTTTTGCCCACCACCTTGAGGCCATTCAGGAGGGCTGCGCCCACCACGATGGCGGTGCCGTGCTGGTCATCGTGGAAGACCGGGATCTTCATGCGCTCGCGCAGCTTGCGCTCCACATAAAAGCAGTCGGGCGCCTTGATGTCCTCGAGGTTGATGCCGCCGAAGGTGGGCTCCAGAGAAGCGATGATGTCCACCAGTTTGTCGAGGTCGTGCTTTTCGTTGATTTCGATATCAAACACGTCGATGCCCGCAAACTTCTTGAACAGCACGCCCTTGCCTTCCATCACCGGTTTGGCGGCGAGTGGCCCGATGTCGCCCAGGCCCAGCACGGCGGTCCCGTTGGTGATGACGGCGACGAGGTTGCCCCGGCTCGTGTACTTGAAGGCGTTGTTGGGGTCTTTGACGATTTCTTCGCAGGGCGAGGCGACGCCAGGTGAATAAGCCAACGCCAGGTCGTGCTGGTTGATTAGCTGTTTGGTAGCGGTGACCGAAATCTTCCCGGGCGTCGGAAACTGGTGGTACTCCAGCGCGGCTTGTCGCAGTTGGGCTTTTTTCTCTTGCGCGTCAGCGTCGTGGTCGGAAACGGAGGGGGTAGTGGTGGGGGCCATCGTGCATCCTGGTGCGTGGGCGGGGCCAGCCGACGTGCGGCCAGTGCCCGCTGGGCGGGTGAGAGCTTTGATTGTAGACGCCGCACTTTGGGCCCCAGACAAGCCCGGGGCCACGGGTTGCCCCGCCGCTAGGGATCAGAGCACCGTGGTTTTGGAGAGCTCCATTCGCCGCGTGCTTTGCTTGCCGGTCAGCACAAATCCGCGTTGCTGGCCCTCGGCGTCCATAAATCGCCAAGCGCCACCCGCCTGTGCCGCTTCGGCATCCAGGTCCTCGGCCATCCAGCCACCCGCAAGACGCGGGTCGGGCGCTGCCACGACGATCGGCCATGCGGGCGTCTTCACCGATACCGGCATCAAGGGAAAAACCAAAGGTGTGGGGGTTCCGGCGAGCGTGCTCGCCAAGGCCCGCGCCGCGTTCATGATGGGCATGACGTAAGGCAGCGTGCGCCCGCCCGCGCTGGCGTACTGGGCGCAGTCGCCCAGCGCAAAAATGTCAGGGGCGCTGGTGTGCAGCAGGTCGTCCACCACGACGCCTCGTTCGCATTGCAAGCCGGCCGCGTGGGCCACTGCGGTGTCAGCGCGCAGGCCCACGGCGCTAAGCACCAGGTCGGCCGACACCGCGTGTCCGTTCGCCAGAGTCGCCGAGAGGCCGCCACCGTCTGCCCTCGGGCTCAGGGACTGAACCGTCGTCCCCAGATGCCAGACCACACCCAAGGCGTGCAGTGCGGCCTGCAGTTGCTCGCTCGCTGCCGCCGGCAGCAGTGCTGCCAGCGGGCGGGTCGCTGGATCGACGACGTGGACCGTGTGTCCGCCCAGCACCAGGTCATTGGCAAATTCGCAGCCGATCAGTCCGGCGCCCATAACCAGCAAGGTCTTGGGGCTTGTGCCCAACGCTTGCTGAAACTGCGCCAGGTCGGTCAGCTGGTTGATCGATTGCACCTGCGCCGCCGCCGCCCCTTGCATCGGGACTTTGATGGGGTGCGCACCCGTCGCCAGCACCAGTTGACGGTAGGCCAAGGTCTCAGAGCTACCGTCCGCATGGGTCACCGTCAGGGAGTGGGCTGCAGCGTCAACGGCCTGCATCTGGCTGTGCGCCAGCAGCCTCACATTCAGGGTCTCAGCCATTTTGGCGGCGGGCGTTGTGACCAGTTGCTCCGCAAGGCGCTTTTGGGCGCAGGCATTGGACAAGGTAGGTTTGGCGTAGAAGTCGCCGCTGTCTGCGGTGACCAACACCACCGGGGTGCTGGTGTCGAGCTTTCTGAACTCCCGTGCTGTGGTCCAGCCCGCCAAGCCGGCACCCACGATGACCAATGCTGGCGTGCTCATTCAGACTTCCACGGCTTCGAAGTCAGCCTTGGCCACGCCACAGTCCGGGCAGGTCCACGTCTCGGGAACATCGGCCCACAGGGTGCCCGCGGCGATGCCGTCTTCAGGCCGGCCAACGGCCTCGTCATACACAAAGCCACACACGATGCAGATATAAGTTTTCATGGGTTTCTCTTTTCAAATGAAATGTTAGCGCTTGGTGCAAGCCTTGCTTACTTGGCCGCTACTGTAGCGAGGACGGACTGGTAATGCTGGGCGTGGCGCTCTTCAACCTTGGTCAGTGCGGCAAAACGCTTTTGCGCCTTCTCCAGAGTCGCCTTTAAGGCGTGCGCGGCGTCCAAGGCGGCCTGGAAGCCTGCGGCGTGCTCTTTGCTTTCTGAGATTTGTTGGTCTATCTCGGCGAGGGCGGCGGCATTGCGTTCCAATTCCGCAGTTTTGCGGAAACCGGGGTACATCTCGGTGTACTCGTACGTTTCGCCGTCAATAGCGATCTGCAATGCCTTGGCGGGTGTCATGCTGGCCTTGGGGTACAGCAGGTCCAGGTGGCCAAAGGCATGCATCACTTCTTGGTTGGCGGTTTCTTCGAACGCTTGAGCGGTACGCTCGTCGCCCATTTCTCGCGCCAGTTTGGCGAAGTAGCGGTATTTGACGTGCGCCATCGACTCACCGGCAAATGCCGATTCAAGGTTGGCCAGGGTTTTGATTTCGGGGCGGGTGGCGTTGCTCATGGTTGGTTTCCTTTCGATTGTTACAAAGTGCCGATTGGTATTTATCAATCAACATGGAAGGAATCATAGAACTTGACTATCGAAATAGCCAATTGGGAATGACTAAGAGAGGGATAGCGGTTCCCGGTTCTATCCAACGCAAATTATCGGCAGGGGGTTTGGGGCGCACTGTGCGGCACAGCACCCTGCGCCGTGCACTTTCAGAGCTTGAGCTCTAGTTTGGCTTGCAGGTTGGTATAGGTCGGGGCGGTGGTTTGCGTGGTATCGCGCACAGGCTGGCCAGCGGTGTTGGTGGTCAGGAGGGTGCCGCCGGTCAGGTAGTTGCGGGCGCTCACGTTGCTGGCGCTCAGGCGCAGTTGTGCGCTGGGGCTAAAAATCCAGACCAGCGAAGTGTCGCCCACCAGTTTGTCGCTTTGGAATATCTGTTGGGTGTCGGACAGGCGGGTGGTGTAGCCCGGGGTGTAGTTCAGGTTGGCGCTGAGCTTCAATGGCCAGCCTTTGACACGGTAGTCTGCGCCCAGGTTGGCGGTGCCGTCGGGCTGCTGGTCCAAGCGGTTATTCGGGCCACTTACGCCGTCCAGGCTGGAGCGCATCAGGCTCATGTTGGCGCGCACGTCGACCGCCGGCGCTTCGGGCAGCCATTCGTTCAGGCGCAGCTTGGCCTCGAGTTCCAGGCCCTGGCTCGTGGCACCGCCGACGTTTTGCATGCGCGCCACCCAGCGACCTGAAGCGTCATCCAGCGTGGTTTGGCTGCGCATGACGTTACTGATCTGGCGTACAAATACATTGGCACTGAGCAGCCCACCGCCGGGCAAGTAGTGCTCGAAGGCCAGATCCAGGCCCACCGCCAGCTCGGGCAAAAGGAAGGGGTTGCCAACGGTATCCGGCTGCCACGCGGAATTGGTTCCACTGGGGGTGTAAACCGTTCGAGCGATCAGGTTGGAGAGATTAGGCGACCGGTAGCTGCGCGTCAGGCTGGCGCGCCACTGGTCTTTCACCGCCAGATTGGGCCGCCACATCGCGTGCAGCAATGGCGTGAGCACTTGACTCTCGTTGCTGACCTCGTCTCCGTCGACACTCACGCTGCCACTGGTGCGGATGCCTTCCCAGCGCAGACCGGCGTGCGCCGCCCAGTGGGGATCGATTTCCCACTCGTCCTGGGCGTACAGGGCGGCTCGCAGACTGCTGGCCAGCAGATTGCCGTCAAAGTCCGTCAATGCAGATTCGCCGTTGCGCAAGGTGCTGGCCACCTCGTTGCGCTGGTTGCTCTCTAGTTCAAGGCCACTGACCAGGCTGTGCTTGTCGGCGATGGACTGCGACACTTTGAGCGTGTTAGTCCACGTGGTGTCGTGCTGGTTGGACTGGGTGTCCGTGTTGGGCTGACCACTGCCACCGCTGTAGCTTCGCAATGCGCTGTTGTTCCACTGGCTGCGCCCCATGCTGCTATTGACCAGCCAGCGGGCGCCGCCGTCGGTCTTGTGCGCCCAGCTGCCCGCCAGGCGCAGCATGGAAAAACTGCTGTCAGAGGTCCCCACGCTGTGGGTGTACGTGGGAATGCCACCCAGCTGGGTCAGCGCACTCGCGGACTGACCCGTGCCTTGTGTGGCCACCACCATGGGCATCAGGGTAAAGGTGTCACCCCCGGCGTTGTTCCACTGCAGGCGCGCGTTGGCGTGCAGCACGTCCCGCTGACTGCTGGAGTAGGTCAACTCCGACTGGTTCGTCAGGTCTCGGGTTTCCAGGTTTTCGCTTTGGGTTTCTTTGGATTGACCGTTGCTGCGCTCGCTGTGGATCACGGACACCGACAGGTTGTAGGCCAGCCCGTCCACCGTGTCATTGCGCGACCAAGAGGCGCCCGGGGAGGTGCGGCCATCTTCTACCCCGGCTCCCACGGTGGCGTTGTTCAGGTACTTGGTATAGCCGCCCCGTGTGACGATGTTGATAGTGCCGGCAATGGCGCGCGCACCGGTCTCGGCCGTGGGCGCACGCAGAATCTCAATGCGCTCGACCTGTTCGGGGGCAATGTCATCGGTAGAAAAGCCGCGCGGTGCTCGCTCTCCGTCAATCAGGATTTGGGTGTAGCCGCTGCCCAGTCCACGCATGCGTGGCGCGCCGCCCTGACCAGGGCGGCCGCTGGTGGTGACACCGGGCAAGCGCTTGAACAGTTCGCCCAGGGTGGAGTCGCCATAGCGCTCGATCTCCTCGCGCCCGAAAATGATTTTTGCCGCCGTGGACTGGCGTCGCCCCTCGGTTTCCAGGCTGGCCCGCACTTCCACGGGTTTCAGAGTGGTGGACTCGCTGCTCGTTTCGCCAGAAGGGGTCGCTGCGACCGGTGCTGCGGGCGTGCCGGGCGCGGCGGATTCCTGGGCCCACAGCGCCCCGCTGCCCAGGACGAGCAAGAGTACGGCGAAGCGCGGCGCTTCCATTAGCCGCGCATCAGCGCTTCAATGGCATCCATCTCGACGGGCACGCCGCGGCTGATCAGCTCGCAGCCCGTGTCGGTGACGATCGCGTCGTCTTCAATCCGAATCCCGATGCCGTGGAACTCCTCGGGCACACCGGGCGCCGGGCGTATGTAGATGCCCGGCTCAATGGTCAGCACCATGCCAGCGCGCAGAATTCGGGCCGGTCGGTTCACAATGCGATCACCGGTGAGTGCGTCGTGGCGGACGACGCTTTGGCCGATTTCGCTGGGCTCGGTATAGGCGCCACAGTCGTGTACGTCCATGCCCAGCCAGTGACCGGTCCGGTGCATATAAAACTGGAAGTAGGCGCGTTTCTCAATCACGTCCTCGAGCGTACCCACCTTGTTGGCATCCAGCAGCCCCAGGTCCAACATGCCTTGGGCCAGTACCTTGACCGTGGCCTCGTGCGGGTCGGTAAAGCGGGCACCAGCGCGCGTGGCGTCGATGGCCGCCTGCTGTGATGCCAGAACCAGTGAATAGAGTGCCCGCTGCGGCCCGCTGAACTTGCCGTTGGAGGGGAAGGTGCGGGTGATGTCCGAGGCGTAGCCGTCCAGTTCGCAGCCCGCGTCAATCAGCACCAGCTCGCCATCGCGCACCAGTCCGGCGTCGGCGCGGTAGTGCAGCACACAGGCGTTGTCGCCCGCGGCCACGATCGAGCCGTAGGCCGGGCACTGCGACCCATGCAGTCGAAATTCGTGCAGCAGTTCGGCATCCAAGTGGTATTCGCGCACTTCCTGGCCGGCCCGCAACATACGCGCGCTGAGCTGCATGGCCCGAATGTGGCCGCCAGCACTGATCTGCGCGGCCCGGCGCATGGTGGCTTGCTCAAACGAATCCTTGATCAAACGCATTTCATCCAGGGGTACGCACAGGTCGCTCTGCGCGGTGGGGCAGAGCGTGCCGTAGCGCACCCGGTCGCGCAGCGGCTGCAGCCAGCCGTTGACCCGTGCCTCAAGCCCCTTGTGGGTGGCAAACGGGTACCAGACCGTGTCGCAGCCGTCCATCAACAGGGGCAGCCGGGTGTCGAGTTCGTCAATGGAATAAGCCTCGTCCACGCCCAAGGCCGCCGGAGCCGCTTGGGGCCCTAGGCGCCGCCCGTCCCAGGTTTCCCGCTCCAGGTCTTTGGGCAAGCAAAACAGCACGCTTTTGCCGCTGCCAGTAATCACCAGCCAACCGCGTGGCTCCGTAAAGCCACTCAGGTAGTGGAAGTAGCTGTCAAAGCGGTACAAAAAATCCGCGTCCCGGTTGCGCTGCTGTTCCGGCGCGGTCGGTATCAGGGCGATGCCGTGGGCACCGATGTGTGCGGCCAGGCGGGCGCGGCGGTCAGCGTAATTTGCACTGGTAGATAAAGGAGTCATTGCTTTAGCCTCGGGTCGGAATTGAGTTGCTGCAGACGCTCGGGCGTGCCCACGTCGGTCCAGCGGCCAGTGTAGAGCGTGGCGCTGACCCGCCCGGTATCCATGGCTGCGCGCAAGAGCGGCGCCAGCGGCGCTTTGACGCCGGCGGGATTGCCTGACGGTATACCGCACCAGGCGGCTTCAAAAAATGCCCGCCTGTAAAGCGCGAGGGTACTAAACGTGTAACGCTCGGGCGCGCTTGCTGGCGCAGGCGCCGCTGGCTTGGGCAGGTTGAGGGCGAGTCCTTCCGCCGAGAGACCGAAGTCGCCGCCAGGGTTGTGATCGGGGTTGGGGACCAGCCAAAGGTGGGCTAAGCGGTCGCTGGCGGCAAAGGCCGCCATGGCGTCGGGGCCAAAAACAAAGTCAGGAGCATAGACGTCACCTGCCGCGACCCAGAACACTTCGGCAAGATGCGGCAGGGCACGCACAATGCCCCCTGCAGTTTCCAGCGCCGCACCAAAGTCTTGCCCCTCATGCGAATAGCGAAGCGTCAGGGCAGAGTGGGTGCCCGACGGCCAGGCAGAGACGGATTCAAGGCCGGGTGCGGGGCTGAATTGGTCACCGAAGCGCGCCTCAATTTGCTCCCCTAGCCAAGCGGTATTGACCACCGCCGCTTGGCAACCCGCACGCGCCAGCGCCTCCATGTGCCATTGAAGCAGAGGCTTGCCCTGCACTTGCAGCAGCGGCTTAGGGCAGGTGTCGGTGAGCGGGCGCATACGCTCGCCGCGGCCTGCGGCCAGCAGCAGGGCGGTGGCCTCGCGTCGCGCGCTGCACATGGTTTAGCGTGTACCTACGCTGGCACCGACAAAGGCGGCTTGCGCGCCGCGCGGCAGGCAGCGCCAGTAGGCCGGGTTCGCTTCAAGCTGACCTCCGAGTGCGACGGCCGCTTGCCAGCCCCAACGCGGTTGGTACAAAAAGGCGCGTGCCATCGCCACCAGATCGGCGTCACCGGCCTGCAGCAGTGCTTCGGCCTCGGCAGGTTCGGTAATCAAGCCTACGGCCGTGGTGGTCATGCCTGTGGCAGCGCGAATCGCGCGGGCAAAGGGCAACTGGTAACCGGTCGCCAGCGGAATCTTTTGCTGGGGCGACAGACCACCCGACGAGACGTGGATGAAGTCGCAGCCTGCGGCCTTGAGATGTTGGGAAAATTCGGTGCTTTGCCCGAGGTCCCAGCCGCCCTCGACCCAGTCGGTCGCCGACAAGCGCAGGCCCAGGCAACCCGAGTAGGCCTGGCGCACCGCCGCAAACACTTCCAGGGGAAAGCGCATGCGATTCTCCAGGCTGCCGCCATAAGCGTCGGTGCGCTGGTTGGCCAGCGGTGATAAGAACTCGTGCAACAAATAGCCATGGGCGGCATGGAGCTCAATGGCGTCCACGCCCATGCGGTTGGAGCGCTGCGCGGCCGCAACAAAGGCCTCGCGTACGCGGGCCAAGTCCGCCTCGGTCATGGCGTGGGGCGCGGGCTCTTGGGGCAGCTGCGACACAGCTGAGGGCCCCATGGGATGCCAGCCGCCGGCCTGCGGCGCCAACAATTGGCCACCTTGCCAGGGCAGCGCGCTCGACGCCTTGCGTCCGGCGTGCGCCAGCTGAATGCACACCGCCGTGTGGGGTGCCAGCGCGCGGGCGCGGTGCAGATGCGCGGTCAGTGCGGACTCGGTGGCGTCGTCCCACAGACCCAGACAGGCCGGAGTGATGCGGCCCTCGGGTAACACGGCCGTGGCTTCAATGGTGAACAAGCCTGCGCCACTGTTGAGCAGGTTGCCCCAGTGCATCAGGTGCCAGTCGGTGGCGTGTCCGTCACGGGCCGCGTATTGGCACATGGGCGCGACCACGATGCGGTTGGGAAGCGTCAGTCCGCCGTCCGGCGAGGGCAGGGTTAGCGGTGAAAAAAGTAGGCTCATGGCGTGGCGTGAATAAATGAAGTTCGGCGATTCTGCCGCCTTTCAATGTGTGCGGTCTTGCCAAGTGCTGCCGTGGCCTCCTGCGGCGCAACTAGCGTCCACCGAAGCGCATCGTTAAAATCCGCGCTTCTCGCTGGCAGTCTGCGCTTGCGCGTATCCCCACCACCACCCAAACCGGAGTCGATTCCATGGCCAATTCCCAGCAAATGGCAAGTGCAATTCGTGCACTTGCCATGGACGCAGTACAACTTGCCAACTCCGGTCACCCCGGCGCGCCCATGGGCATGGCGGACATGGCAGTCGCCTTGTGGGGCGAGCACCTGCAGCACAGCCCGGCCAATCCACATTGGATGAACCGGGACCGATTTGTCTTGTCGAATGGCCACGGCTCCATGCTGATTTATGCCCTGCTGCACCTGACGGGCTACAAGCTGCCGATGGACGAGCTCAAGAACTTCCGCCAATTGCACAGCAAAACCGCGGGCCACCCGGAAGT
>Ga0114968_10000097_pt1 | contig 66642 bp, 52 predicted proteins | sample M_130807_EF_Meta_FD_87020 | JGI IMG/M metagenome (GOLD analysis project Ga0114968, IMG submission 87020) | Freshwater microbial communities from Lake Montjoie, Canada to study carbon cycling - M_130807_EF_MetaG | ecosystem: Environmental > Aquatic > Freshwater > Lake | place: Lake Montjoie... | reverse complement strand
TCTATGATGGCTTTGAGGTAAGCAAGTTCTGCTGTTTCAGTTAGGCTTGCGCTTGCTTTTTTAGCAGCATCTAGTTTGTTGTTTAAGATAAGCACAAGCACTTTGTTATATGAGTCTTGGGTGAGGTTTTTCTCTGCAGCTGCGTAGTTGCCATCCATGATGTCTAGTACCGCTTGGTTGTAGTTGTATACGCTTGTTTTAGCTGAACCAAGGAGTTTTTTTGTAGCTGCACGGTTGCCTTCTAAGATGAGGCTTGCTGCCAAGTTGTTTTTGGTGACCGGAACATCTTTGAGCTCGTTCGCTTTTTTGAAAGATTTGGCAGCTTCTTTTGTGTTGCCAAGTTCAAAAAGTGTCGCACCAAGATTGGTGTGGGCGCGGTGATCAGTGGCAAAGTTGGCCGCTGCAATACCATAGATGCGTGCTTTTTCGTTTTGGTCGGTTGTGAGCTTACCTGCAGTGAACAATAATTCTTCAATAGAAAGTGAGTTCGGGTTTTGAACGCTGGCTGCACGGAGTTCGTCGTCGGTAAGGCCGAACTCGGTATACTTCACAACAACGACCGCACGGCGGATCATTGGGAATACATCGCGCTCAAGTTCTGTATAGGCTTTGCCGAGATTGACCATGTCTTTTTCGCGTTGTTCGGGGTCTTTGGTCATTTCGAGAATGCGGATAAATAAGTTTTTATCGGCCTCAGGAATGGTGGTGGTGGCTGCGAGTTGGCTTTTGAAACCTTCGAAGTCTTCACCAAATTTTGCTAAAGAATAAGCGTTGGTGTCTGCGTAGGCAGTAAGTTTGGCTTTTTTCATGAGGTCAGTGAGGGCCTTGCGGGCTGCAACTGTACGGTCAGAAGAAAGGTTGTCGTTTTTGGCAACTTCACCATCTGGAGAAGCGTAGCCATTGATTTCGATTCCTGTAATTTTAATTTTAGGGTTGGTTTGAGCTGCTTGCATCCAAGCCATTAAAGCCAGGATGTCTTGGTCTTTGACTTCGTTTGCACGAACGTCTGATTTTCCTTTTTCAAAGTTGAAGGTAGCTGTTGTGGTTTTGTCAAACTGACGAACCAAAGCGTCTTGCTCAGTGAGTACTTTGAAAGTTTTGTCAACGAGGTAGGGTGTAATGATGGTTGCGTCGGCAATTTTAGTTTCTGGCAAAGCACCTTTTTCTTTGGTTTGCTTGTACAATTTACCAGTGATGATCAGGTCAGCTGCTTCCATCGATGGATCGTAAGCCAATGTTTGTTCGAATGTTGCAGTGCCGCCTGTTTTGAAATCGATGGTGGTGCCGTTTCCGGTAACTTTAGAACCATTCACGTACCAAGTACCGACTGCTGTTGCGCCAATTTTTGGAGTGATTTCAGCTTTCGCCTTTTTTTGAATGCCTTTCTCAGGGACATTTACGGTAATGCTTACTTTCACGGAGTCGCCGTGCATTTCTAGTGGATTTGGGTTCACTGTGTAGGTGATGTCTTTAACGAGGTCGCAAGAAGCAACAAAAAGCGCCGCTGTTCCGATGAGTAAGGTTCCGTTTAAGCGAGTGAAATTCATGAGTTTAATTTTTATGATTCCTTGCAAAATTAGGGAATAAATTTGATATCGTTGTTTTTTAGGTCCAAGATCTAGTATTTTCTTAAATCACAGCGGGTTGAAATCAAAATCCAATGCTTGAAGTGGGATCAAAACAAATTCGCGGTCTTGGTAATGGGGGTGAGGTATTTGTAATTCAGGGCTTTGGATACAAAGGCTTTCGTAAAAGATGATGTCGAGGTCGATGCAGCGATCTTCATAGTGCGTTGAATGCTTGACGCGCCCCAAAGATTTTTCGATTGTTTGTAATGCTTTCAATAGCTCGTAAGGGTTCAAGTCTGTTAGCAAAAGCAGGCAACCGTTTATAAATTCGTTGTCCGAAATAAATCCTTTTGGGGCACTGCGGAAGTAAGGCGAAATCTGTACCACTTTACCACAAGTTTCTGAAAGTGCGTCGATGGCTAGTTGTATGTTTGCTTCTCTGTCGCCTAAATTGGAGCCAAAAGCGATGACTACCCTGTTATTGCCGCTTATTTCCATTTAAAACTGTGCACGAGTTCTTGTAAATCTGACTTCAGGTACTGTAAAGTTGGCCGCAGCGAGTCGTAATTGGGCCGGCAATTGAGCAAAACTTCTCCGCGCAGAAAGTGTTGCGTGGAGTCGGTGAGGTAAAACTGGAAATTCGTAGCCACATTGCCTTTGAGTTCGAAGAAGGTGCCGTATACGCGTTTTTGTGGCTCTATGATTTGCTCAAAGTCAATTTTGTCGGCCATTATTTTGTGTTCGTCTACTTTGTCGTTGGCAAAATTGATGATTTCAGGCAAAGAATCTTTGGTAGGAATGCGTAGATAATACAAAAACAAAGTGCCGTTGAGCGGACCTAAATCAATTTCTTGTACGCTGTAGTTGTTCTTGGATTGCTCAAATTTCTTTGGCATAAACGAATTGGCTAACTTGAACTTGAAATCGTTTGGGCTGATGTAGTTGCGGTAAGCATGCGCAGGGAATTCGGTGCGCAAAAAAGTACTTGGTTTGGGGACCGGATCTGGAGCGCCGCAGGCAGTGAGGAGCAATAAACCGAGATAAAAGAAGAGGAGTTTACTTTTCATCTATGTAGACTTTTACAGATTTAACGCGTTTTTTGTCAGAAGATTCGACAATCAGTTTGAGTGATCCCAACACGATGTATTCATTGTTTTTGAGGATCCTGCCTGCAACTTCAATGACTAGCCCGCCTAGCGTTTCAGCCTCACCGCGCGCGTCTTCAATGGTGCTTTCGTACGGCTCGCCAATTATTTTGAGCAAGTCGTTGAGCGAGGTGCGTCCTTCAAAAAGAAAAATGTTGTCCGCTTGTTTGGTGTACTGAATTTCGGTGTCGTCGAATTCATCGGTGATGTCGCCAACAATTTCTTCGAGGATGTCTTCTAGGGTAACGATACCACTCGCACCGCCGTATTCGTCTACAACCACCGCCATGTGCATTTTCATGTTGCGAAATTCTTGCAAGAGGTCATTGATTTTTTTGTTTTCTGGCACGAAATACGGTTTTCTCAAGACTTGTGTCCAGTCAAAATCAGCGGGCTGCTCTAAATGATGCAATAAATCTTTGATGTAAAGAATGCCAATGATGTTGTCGGGGCTCTCGCTAAAAACAGGAATGCGGGAGTAACCAACTTCGATAATTTTGTTCAAGACCATCGCAAAATCATCTTCGGCATCGATGTCTTCCACTTCTACGCGCGGCGTCATAATTTCTGAAGCCTCGGTTTTTCCAAAGCGTACAATCCCTTCTAGAATTTTGTGTTCTTCGAGTGATCCGCCATCTGTTTTTGTCAAAGCAACGGCTTGTTCGAGTTCATTTTGATCGATTGCAGCACCTTTGTTGCCTAGTTTTTGGATGAAGTTCGTTCCCCAGACTAAAATATGTTTGAGCCAAGAGATCGGCGGCATTTTGCTGATGAAGCGCAGCGGATAGGCAGCGAGTAAACTGACTTTTAAAGCGTTGCGATTGGCAAAAATTTTTGGGATGACTTCCCCAAACAACAATAATAAGAGCGTAATACCGATGACCTCAATGACAAAACGCCAAGGTGCAAATTGGCCCTGCGACGGATAGAGGTCGTTGAGGACAAAAGACGATAAAATAACGACGCCAACATTGACAAAATTGTTGAAAATGAGAATGGTGGCCAAGAGTTCTTGCGGCTTAGACAACAGCGTCAAAATGAGCTTGGCCCTTGCCGACGGATTGGCTTTGATGGCTGCATTGTCTTTGGGCTTGAGAGAAAAGTAAGCACTTTCTGAGCCCGAAGCAAAAGCGGACAACAAGAGCAGCAAAAGAATGATCAAGAGATAAAGATAGCTTGCATCGCTAATTTGGAAATGAAAATCAAAAAGCGACGCTTCGAGACTCGGAGGTTCTATAGCTGAGTTCATGGTTTAAAAGGGGAGGTCGTCGGCTGTATCTGAGGCCAAGCCGCTCATGGGTGTTGGGTTATTTGGTTTTCCTTCGTTGCCGTAGTTGCTTGGGCGTTCTGTTTGTTCGGCGCGGGTAAGAATGGTGAGCTCGTCGCCAACAACTTCTGTTGCATAGCGCATTTGCCCTTCTTTGTCTGTCCAGGATCTTTTTTTGAGCTTGCCCTCGACATAAATTTTGCTGCCTTTGCGCAGGTATTTATCTGCAACTTCGGCCAGGCCACGCCAGAGTACGATGTCGTGCCAATCGGTGATTTCTTTCTTTTCACCGCTTTGCTTGTCTGTGTAATTTTCGGATGTAGCCAATGGAAATGACGCAACTACCGCACCATTTTCTAAGCGTCGGACGTCGGGGTCTTTGCCCAGGTTTCCGATTAAAATAACTTTGTTGACACTGCCGTTCATTTGATATTTTTCAATCAATAATAGTTATTTTTTTCGAACCGGACGTTTTTTCGCACTTTTTGCCGGCTGATTTGCGGCAATATCCATGCATTCGGCCAAACTCAAAGTTTCTGGTTTGCAGTCTTTTGGTAGTTTGAAATTGTCTTTGCCAATCTTGAGGTAAGCGCCGTAACGACCATTCAGCAACTGAACATCAGGGTTCTCGTCAAAGGTTTTGATGAGCGCTTTTGCGGCTTCTTCTTGCTTGAGGGTATCTAGTTCAATGGCACGTTCAAAGCTCATCGACATAGGGTCTTCTTCTTTTGGGATCGAGCAAAAACGCTTGCCAACTTGTACGTAAGGGCCAAACCGACCAATGTTGACCCGCACAACTTCGCCGTTGTATTCGCCGAGTACTTTGGGCATTTCAAAAAGTTTGAGCGCTTCTTCTAGCGTAATATTGTTAATCGATTGGTTGCCCTGCAGTGATGCAAATTGAGGTTTGAGGCCGTCCGATTTTTCGTCGCCAATTTGGATCATTGGTCCAAAGCGCCCGATGCGGGCAATAATTTTACGTCCGCTTTTTGGGTCTGTGCCGAGTTCGCGTTCTCCGGTGGCGCGTTCTGAATGGGTGAGGGTATCTTCTACTTTTAAGTGGAAAGGGCCGTAAAACGACTGCAACATATCTGTCCAATTCAGTTGACCGTTGGCAATTTCATCGAAAGAGGCCTCTACTGTTGCCGTAAACTGATAATCGAGGATTTGTTCAAAATTAGCCACCAAAAAGTCTGTAACCACGATGCCGATATCGGTAGGGGAGAGCTTGTTTTTCTCTTTCCCTGTGGTTTCAGATTTTTCCAATTCTTGTATGCCGTTTTGGTCCAAAACGAGTTGTGCATATTTGCGAATAGCACCTTCGCGCTCTTGTTTTTCAACATAGTTGCGCTTTTGAATGGTGGAAATGGTTGGAGCGTAAGTGGAAGGTCGGCCAATACCCAATTCTTCGAGTTTTTTGACCAAAGACGCCTCGACGTAGCGCGATGGCGGTCGGCTGAAACGCTCCGTTGCAGTGCTTTGTTGGATAGTTAGGGATTCGCCAACTGCAACCTTAGGCAAAAGCCCTTCGGTTTCGTTGTTTTCTTCGAGTTCCTCTTCGAGACTAGATGCTAAGTACACTTTTAAAAAGCCATCAAAAATCAAGACTTCACCTTTGGCTTGAAAATAATAAGGGCTGCTGAGGCCTTTGATTTTAATAGTTGTTCTTTCGAGTTGCGCGTGGGCCATCTGACTGGCTATACCACGTTTCCAAATGAGTTCATACAAACGTTCTTCGTCGCGTTCAGCCTCAATGCTAGGGCTTGTAAAGTCGGTTGGGCGAATGGCTTCGTGAGCTTCTTGTGCACCTGCACTTTTGGTGCTGTATTTGGTAGGTTTCGAGTAAGCCTCGCCGTAAGCGCTGATAATGGCACTTTTTGCGGCGTCAATTGCGGTTTGAGATAAATTGACGGAGTCGGTACGCATGTAGGTGATGTGCCCTGCTTCGTAAAGTCTTTGGGCAACGCTCATTGTTTTGCTCACCGAAAAACCGAGCTTCAAGCTGGCTTCTTGCTGGAGGGTAGAAGTAGTAAAGGGCGCTGCGGGGCTTTTTGTAGCTGGTTTTTGCTGCACGTCTTCGACCGTAAATTGAGCTGTTTGCGCTTCGGTCAAGAGTTGCAGCGCCGCTTTTTTATCGGAAAGTTGTTGGTTGAGCTCTGCATTGAGCATGCCGTTTTTCGATAAAAATTGACCTTGCACACGGTAAAAACCTTCGGTATTGAAGGCATTGATTTCGCGTTCGCGCTCCACAATTAAACGCACTGCTACAGATTGCACGCGGCCTGCAGAAAGACTCGGGCGCACTTTTTTCCAGAGTACAGGAGAGAGTTCAAATCCGACGATGCGGTCAAGTACACGGCGAGCTTGTTGCGCATCGACAAGCTCTTGATTGATTTGTCTTGGGTTTTCGATGGCGCGTGTAACAGCGGTTTTAGTAATTTCGTTAAAAGTAATGCGCTTGGTGTCTTTTTTCTTGAGGTCGAGCGTTTCGTATAAGTGCCAAGAAATGGCTTCTCCTTCGCGGTCTTCATCGGTCGCGAGCCATACGGTGTCTGCGGCTTTGGCTAATTTTTTGAGTTCTGCGACAACTTGTTTTTTGTCTGGGCTCACTTCGTACTGCGGTGCAAAACTAGCTTCGATGTCAATTGCGATGCCTTTTTTAGCGAGGTCTCTGACGTGGCCATAACTCGACTTCACAATGTAGTCTTTACCGAGGTAGCCCTCGATGGTTTTTGCTTTTGCAGGAGACTCGACGATAACAAGATTTTTAGCCATAGGGAGAATTTGGGGACAAATGTAAAAGGAAAACAGTTCATAGCTCAACTTGTTTGATGCATTTTTCTGCGGATTTTTCCTTAACCTATGGTTATATTTTTTTTTGGCTTTCGAAACTTCCCGTGCTGCCAATTTGTCAGTAGTTTGAATTTGCCCTATTTTTGCAGTTCAAGAAAGACGATGGAATACGAAAACAAAGTAATAGACGAAGCACTTCAAGGCACCGCCCTTGATTTACCTGCTCAGGCCAATCCAGATGCCAAAAAATTATATTTAGAAAGTTACGGCTGCCAGATGAATTTCTCCGACAGCGAGGTAGTGGCTTCCATTCTTTCCGATCAAGGGTACCAAACAACCCGCAACATCGACGACGCGGATGTCATTTTGCTCAACACCTGCTCGATCCGCGAAAACGCGGAGCAGCGTGTGCGCAACCGCCTCACCGAATTCAAAATCAAAAAAGAACGCAATCCGGAGTTAGTAGTCGGCATTCTCGGTTGTATGGCCGAGCGCCTCAAAAAGAATTTACTCGAAGAAGAAAAATTAGTCGATTTAGTGGCAGGCCCTGACGCCTATCGCGACCTTCCCAACCTCATTGACGAAGTGGGCACAGGGCAAAAAGCGGTCAACGTCTTGCTTTCTCGCGACGAAACCTACGCCGATATCTCGCCAGTACGCCTAGATTTAGGCGGCATTGCGGCGTTTGTGACCATCATGCGCGGCTGCGACAACATGTGTTCGTTTTGCGTCGTGCCTTTTACCCGAGGCAGAGAGCGCTCTCGAGATCCGCAAACAATTGTTGCTGAGTGTCAAGACCTATTTGACAAAGGGTACCGCGAAGTAACATTATTAGGTCAAAACGTAGATTCTTACCGCTGGAACATCAGCTCAAAAGGAGAAATCAAGAACCCCAACGAGCCCACAACCAACTTTGCACAGCTCATGGAAATGGTTGCTCTGGTCTCGCCTTTGTTGCGCGTACGCTTCAGTACCTCACATCCAAAAGACATGACCGATGAGGTCTTGGAGGTAATGGCCAAATACGAAAATATTTGCCCTTATATTCACCTGCCTGTGCAGTCTGGCCATACCGACGTGCTCTACCGCATGAACCGTGGATATTCTCGCGAGTGGTATCTCGAGCGCATTGCAGCCATCAAGCGTATTATTCCAGATTGCGCTATCTCTACTGATATCATCACCGGTTTTTGTGGCGAGACAGAAGAAGAGCATCAAGACACGCTAAGTTTAATGGATATCGTGCAATACGATTTCGCCTACATGTTTAAGTATTCTGAACGACCAAAAACGCTAGCCGAGCGCCGTTTCGCCGACGACGTTCCCGAAGAAGTTAAAGGGCGTCGCCTCAATGAGATTATTGAGAAGCAATTGGCACACTCTTTAGCCTCTAATCAGCGCCTGTTGGGAACGGTCCAAAAAGTACTCATCGAAGGCAAATCCAAAAGATCTGAGGAGCAGCTCTGTGGCCGCACCGGCAGCAACGTTATGGTCGTTTTACCGAAACTTCATTTTGAAAAAGGAGACTACGTGAATGTCCGCATCAAAGACTGCACTTCAGCCACTTTGATCGGCGAAATTGAATTATAAACGCTAGTTCAACAACATGGATGTTCAGCAAATCAAGCAAAGATTCGGCATCATTGGCTCAGCACCATTGCTGAACCGCGCCTTGGAAATCGCCATGCAAGTGGCTCCAACAGATATTTCCGTGCTCGTTACTGGCGAGAGCGGAACCGGTAAAGAAATCATACCGCAGGTCATTCACCAGCTCAGTGCGCGCAAACACGGCGAATACATCGCGGTCAACTGTGGTGCAATCCCTGAAGGAACAATAGATTCCGAATTATTTGGCCATGAAAAAGGATCCTTCACGGGTGCCCAAGGAAGTCGACAAGGCTATTTTGAGGTCGCCAACGGGGGTACCATCTTTTTGGATGAGGTGGCTGAATTGCCCATGCAGACACAAGTGCGCTTGCTGCGCGTGCTCGAAACGGGCGAATATATCAGGGTGGGCTCGTCTAAGCCGCTTAAAACCAATGTGCGCGTGGTGGCTGCCACCAACGAAAACATGCAAAAAGCAATTGCATCGGGCAAATTCCGCGAAGATTTATATTACCGCCTGAGTACTGTCCCGATCCCCTTGCCGGCACTGCGTCAACGCGCCGAGGACATCCATTTGCTCTTTAGAAAATTTGCCAACGACTTTGCCGACAAATACCGCATGCCGGCCATCAAACTCACCGACGCCGCAGTCGAACTCTTGCTCAGCTACCCTTGGCCCGGGAATATACGCCAGCTCAAAAATTTAGTCGAGCAACTTTCTGTGATTGAAACAGCGCGCCAAATTGATCCGCTAACGCTCAATGCCTACCTGACGCCCATCACGGAAAAGAGTAGTGGTTTGCAGCTCAACGACCAAAGTCAAGATTCCATTTCAGAAAGAGAACTCATGTACAAATTTCTTTTTGACATGAAAAAAGACCTCACCGAGCTCAAAAAATTGGTCATCGACATCGCCAGTAGCACCCAAAACATCAATTTAAGTGCCGATCAGTCAGCAGCAGTATCTAGACTTTATCAAGAAGTTTACGAAGAACCAAGCAGTCCAACGCGCATCTTGCCCGCCCCAAGTGTTCATGTAGAGCTGCCTTTGGTATCCCGAACACCCGATCTTGACGAATACGAGGCTCATATAGAACTTGAAGAATCTTTGAGTTTAGAAGACCGCGAGCGCGAGCTCATTCAAAAAGCACTAGAGAAGCACCGCGGTAAGCGCAAATATGCGGCCCAAGAACTCGGTATCTCAGAGCGAACGCTCTATCGTAAAATCAAAGAATTTCAATTGGCAGAATGAGTCGCTGGATCTGCTACATTCTAGTTGCATGCACACTGAGTGCCTGTTGGCCCGAGAGTTTTTCCTTTCGAGACAGTGGCGGTATGGCGCCAGAATGGGTCAGTTTCACCATTCAAAATTTAGAGAATACTGCACCCAATTGCCCGCTTTCATTTGCGCCCTTGCTCACCGAACAGCTCAAAGATGGCGTGCAGAACAACACGCGTCTCGTACTGAACACCCAACAAGGAGCAGGTGAGGTGAACATCGAAGGCGCCATCACAGGCTATCAGGTGCAGCCCGTTGCTATACAAGGCGCAGACAACGCCAGCAGCAACAGGCTTACCATGACACTCACGCTCAAAATCAAAATAAAAGCCCCCAAAGAAGAAGAATGGCAAATGGTGAGCACCCGTTTTGCCGATTTCTCGTCTTCTAGCAATTTGGCCGATGTCGAGCAAAAACTATTTGCAGAAATCTCAGCCCAAATGGTGCAAGACCTCATCAATAAGTTATACAGTAATTGGTAATTTAGCACCGTGTTAAGTAAAGAACAACTTCATTCGCAAATTGCCAACCCATCCCTGTGTTCGGGTGCTTATCTGTCAGATCTAGAGGACCTTCAGATTACATACCCCTACGCCACAAGCTTCTCCATCCTCTACCTCAAAACCCTCGCCAAAGAACAAGATGTTCGCCTTGCCAAAGCCCTTGAACAAAAGGCTTTTGCCATTCAAAACCGGGTGGTACTTTTCGATTTGCTGACCGAGCGTCTGCAACAAGAAACTGTAGTAGTTCAAATTTCAGACGAAAATGTTCTTCAAGAAATTCACCTTTCACAAGAAGACAAGGTTAGTGAAGAAGTTCTCGTTACTGAAGAAGAAAAAATCTTTACTAAGGAAGAGGTAATAGGAAACGAAGAAATAATAGGAAATGAAGAGGAAATAGGAAACAAAGAAATAATAGGAAAAGACGAGGATGCAAGGGAAGAAGAAGTCATAAGCGAAGAAGAGCTTTCAGAAAAAGGAGTCGCAGCTCCCGATGAGCTCGATCAATTGTTGCGTGCAAGCCTTATTAATTCGGCTTACGTCGATATCACTTATACCGAAGAGCTCAAAACACTAGACGAACAAGCTGAGGAGCTAAGTGTATTACCACAGAGTGAGGAAGAATCAAAAGCTACAACTCCAGAACCATCCCAAACCGAGCGCTTTACTTTTTCGCAATGGTTACAACATGCAGCAGAGACTAATATCGAAGCGCAAAAGGAGTACCTCAACATCGAGAAACCAAAGCAAGATTTTTACTCACCTGCCAAAAAAGCAAAAGAAAGTTTGAGTTCTGATCAAATACCTGTCTCGGAAACCCTTGCCAAAATTTATGCGATGCAAGGCGCAGTAGGCAAAGCAATTGGGGTTTATGAACAATTAATTTTGCTTAATCCGGAAAAAAAGAGTTTCTTTGCAAATCAAATTAAAGTACTAAAGAAAAATCTCAACGCTTAATCATGACAGGAATACTTTCTTTTTTAATCATCGTGGCCAGCATATTGCTTATTCTCGTTGTTTATGTTCAAAACCCAAAAGGTGGGGGCCTAAGTGCTGATTTCGGAGGAGCTTCACAATTAGGAGGCGTACAACGCACCAACGAACTCATTGACAAACTTACTTGGGGCTTAGCTGCAGCCATTGTTGTATTAAGCCTAGGTATTTCTTTGAGCCAACCTAAACCACCAAAGCAAGTTGCACCACAAACCCAACAACAAGCACCAAATCAAGGTCAGGGTCAAAACCAAGGACAGAGCCAAGGTAAATAACCCGCCTCATTAACTAATATAAAATGTCAGTATGTCACGCATACTGACATTTTTTTTGTCCTTTATGCAATTTTGACGTAAAACAGCAATTGGCATGTTTTTCGAAGGAAGGGCAGCAACTAAAAATATTTTTTTATGTCAGTAAATTTCAAACCTTTGGCAGACAGAGTTCTGGTAGAACCTGCGCCAGCAGAGCAAAAAACAGCAAGTGGAATCATCATTCCAGACACAGCAAAAGAAAAACCCTTGCGCGGTACTGTTGTAGCGGCTGGGTCTGGGAAGACAGATGAACCCATGACGGTAAAAGTTGGGGATACCATTCTATATGGTCAATACGCTGGAACCGAAATCAAAATCGATGGGCAAAACTTCCTCATCATGAGAGAATCAGACATTTACGGTATTTTTTAATCTAAATTTTAAATCAAAATGGCAAAAGAAATTTTCTTTGATGTCGAAGCGCGCGAAAAACTCAAAAAAGGAGTTGACGCTTTGGCAAATGCAGTAAAAGTTACGCTTGGACCCAAAGGTCGCAATGTGGTCATCGGTAAAAAATTTGGTGCTCCGCACGTCACCAAAGACGGCGTCACAGTCGCTAAAGAAATCGAGCTCAAAGACCCTATCGAAAACATGGGTGCACAAATGGTCAAAGAAGTGGCCTCCAAAACTGCAGATATCGCAGGCGACGGCACCACTACAGCTACTGTTTTGGCACAAGCCATCGTGACCGCAGGTCTTAAAAACGTGGCGGCGGGCGCCAATCCAATGGACCTCAAACGCGGTATCGATAAAGCTGTTACTGAAGTAGTTGCAAACCTTCGCAAAATCTCGAAGCAAGTTGGAAACGACAACAGCAAAATCGAGCAAATTGCCACTATTTCGGCTAACAACGACGAAACGATTGGTAAACTCATCGCTGAAGCCATGAAAGTGGTCGGAAACGACGGCGTCATTACTGTAGAAGAGGCAAAAGGCACAGAGACAGAAGTCAAAACAGTTGAAGGGATGCAGTTTGACCGCGGATACCTCTCTCCTTACTTCGTTACCAACGCAGAAAAAATGATCACCGAGATGGAAAATCCAATGATCCTAATTTCTGAAAAGAAAATCTCTAGCATGAAAGAATTGCTTCCAATTTTGGAGCCAGTTGTTCAGGCTGGAAAGTCGCTCCTTATTATTGCTGAAGATGTCGACGGCGAAGCATTGGGCACTTTAGTAGTGAATCGCTTGCGCGGTTCTTTGAAAGTTGCTGCCGTGAAAGCGCCAGGTTTTGGAGATCGTCGCAAAGCCATGTTAGAGGATATCGCTATTCTTACAGGTGGTGTTGTGGTCTCTGAAGACCGCGGCATGACACTCGAAAATGTTACGCTAGATATGTTGGGTTCTGCTCAAAAAATCGAAATTGACAAAGACAACACCACAATTGTCAATGGAAAAGGTACAAAAGCAGATATCCAAGCAAGAGTGGGTCAAATTCGTGCCCAAATCGAGCAAACTACTTCTGATTACGACCGCGAAAAATTGCAAGAGCGTTTGGCTAAATTAGCTGGAGGGGTTGCAGTATTATATGTCGGTGCGCCAACAGAAGTAGAGATGAAAGAAAAGAAAGACCGTGTAGATGACGCTCTTGCTGCAACACGTGCTGCGGTTGAAGAAGGCATTGTGCCCGGTGGAGGCGTTGCCTTGATCCGTGCCATTGAATCTTTAGATGCGCTGAAAGGTGCCAATGAGGACGAAATGACCGGTATCCAAATCGTGAAACGCGCTGCAGAAGAGCCATTGCGCCAGATCATTGCCAATGCTGGTGGAGAAGGTGCAATTGTTGTACAACGCGTCCGTGAAGGTAAAGGTGACTTCGGTTACAATGCCCGCACTGACAAATTTGAAGAACTATACGCATCGGGCGTTATTGACCCTACAAAAGTGACACGCATTGCCGTAGAAAACGCATCTTCAATTGCCGCTATGTTACTCACCACTGAGTGTGTCATTGCCGACGAACCAGAAGAATCCAATCCAGCTGCTGCCATGGGCGGCATGGGTGGAGGCATGCCCGGCATGATGTAATGTACACAAGAGCCCTCGGGCTCTTTTTCATTTCTTTCTTCCCGTTTGAACGGATAGCGAGAAATGTCTATATAGAGCCACCTTCGGGTGGCTTTCTTTTTTGCTTAAATTTGAGAGATGTGTTACAGCAATTCGTCTACCTCTACAACCCAGCAGCTCGCAGAGCGCTATAGTAAACTAGTGCCAGGTAAGCCCGTTGAGTTGAATTATTATTTCGCGTCGGGCTTTCATTTTCCACAATGGCATATCGTGACAAACGATGAGGTATTGCAACAAATGCGTTGGGGGCTTTTGCCGCAATGGTATAACGGTAGAAATTGGATAGAATTTGCAAGTAAAACGCTCAATGCAAGAATAGAAACTTGTTCAGAAAAAGCCTCCTTCAAACACTTGGTTACAAGTAAGCGCTGTTTGGTGCCTTCATCTGGATTTTTTGAATGGCAAACGCAAGGCAAGCTCAAGATTCCCTATTTTATCAAATGGATAGAACACCCTGTTTTTTCCATTGCGGGCCTTTATGATACTTGGTTGAATCCATCAAACGGAGCACGAGAAAAAACATTTACCATTTTAACGACAGAAGCCAATTCCCTCATGGCCGAAATTCACAATTCAAAGAAACGCATGCCACTCATTTTATCTCCAAATGACGAAGCTAATTGGTTGAACGGACAACTTGCTTTACAAGACGTTTCGAATAGAGCAAACATCGAATTAGCAGCTTGGGAAGTTGATAAAAAATTGATTTTGGGCCCAACGGCAAACTCGCCACAAGTGAGCCAAAGATATTGCAACAATTTAGCGGTGCAAAAGGGCTTATTTGACTAACTTTGGCATCACAATTGCATAGCGCCCAATCATGAAATACACCCTTGTTTTTTTATTGATCGGTCTGTTCTCGGCGTGTATCGAGATTTCTGACGACCTTACCCTCAATAATGATGGCTCGGGTACGCTGCGTTATAAAATTAACTTGAGCGCAAGTAAGGTCAAGGTCAATTCCATTTTAGCTTTAGATAGCCTAGACGGAAAGCCCGTGCCGAGCAAGGCCCAAATTAGTTCAAAAATCAATGAATTTGTGCGCATTTTGGACGCACAGGTTGGCATTTCAAATGTGTTGGTAGAAGAAAATTACACGGATTTTATTTTTAAGTTTTCCTGCGATTTCAGCAGCATCCGCAACCTTCAGGATGGGATCAAACTCAGTATTGCACAAATTTCTAATGAAAAGATCACAACAGGTGCCGATCAATTTTGGCTCAGTTGGGACGGTAATACCTTGGTGCGCAGCATTCCCGCCTATGTTACCCAGCAAATTAAAAATTACAAATTAGAAGATGCCGAGCAGCTCAAAGAAGGGGTTTATACCTCTATTGCACGCTTTGAACGGCCGGTCGCTTCCTTTGAAAATAAGTTAGGGACGCTCAGTAAAAATCAAATGGCGGTTATGGTCAGAACCAATACCTTTGAGCTCAAGGAAAACCAACATTTACTCGACAACACAATTGTACTTACTCCGAGATGAGAATCGCGGATAATGCTTAACTTCGTTCAATAATTTCTATCGCGTGAGTCAACATTTCAAGATGGTCCTGGGTTTGGTAATAACCGCCCTTTTCGGCGCAAGCGCCCAAGCCCAATTAAAGCAAGTTCAATCAGAGCAATTGTTACCCAAAGACGCCGTCACGGTTTTCAGTATCAATAATATCAGTTTATTGCAGAAAATCTCCATGGACGACCTCGTGAACTACGAATTCATGTCTGAGGTCCATCAAGAGCTTTTCGATGGCTCCACTTCTGGCAAGACCCTTAAAGACGCCGGCCTAGACTTTAATCAGCGCCTGAATCTTTTTTACGGAAAATCTAATAAACACGAGCTTACTGGCTTTACATTTGGCGTGGCCGACAAAACCGCATTATTCGAAGTTTTTGATGATTTTCAGGTAGTGGAGAGCCCTTTAATTGGGCTAGAAATTTATGGTACTTTCTTTAATCAATTACTCATTAAAGATAATCTGGCGTTGCTCATCCGAATTGAGCCCACCATGGAGCACATCGATGCCGTTACCGATTCCATCTGGTATGCTAGAGGCAATGAAATGCCCTTTGACTTTTTTGAAGCCGAACCACAGGAGGAGCAAATACTAGACGAACAAACCTTCGAAGACAACCCCAATACCAATGTTTTTCCGGAGGCTACTGAAAACCCAGCAGTAAAAAATTACTACGAGCTCCGCGATAGCGTTCAAGTGATGCTCCAACAAGCCGAGTTGGCGCGTGTCATTGACGAAATCTATGTAAAAGGTGTCAATCTATATAATTTTGATCCTCGTTTTGCGACCCAGCTCACCCATAACGCAGAAGGTGTTTTCTACCTAGACAACGCCCGCAACCTCGATAAATCTGAAGGTTTATGGTACTTTCAGACCGTATTGCCTACGCTCTATAAGGATATTCAAGAGCTTTATGCCGGAAATGTCATTCTCGGAGACCTTTTTTTGAGAGATAACAAAGTCGATTTTGAAGTAGAGGCGCAATACGGACCTGCACTTGGTAGCATCTACGCCCAAATGAACGATGCCAAATTCGATCAAAACGTTTTGTCCTATATTCCCGCTCAAAGCCCGGCCTATTTTACCTACAATATCAATCTAGAGCAAGCCTACGAACAAGCCTACAAAGTATTACTTCCTTTACTCAGCGACGAGAAAAACGCTCAAATAGCCATGAACGTGCTCACACTTGAGCTCCTCAATGAATTCATCAATAAAGAAGCTTTGTTCGATACCTACAAAGGCAGTATGTTTGGCACCTTCAATGGCATTAAAAAGGTCAAAACCAAAAAAATCGAATTCACCTACGACGAAGAAACCTTCGCCTACCAAGAAAACGAAACGGAAACCGAAGCAGAAATGCCGATTTTCACACTAGGTTTCACAACGGCACGACCAGATGTACCTGAGTTGGTACTCAAGCACATGGCACGCCTCAGCTCGCGCATTCAGTGTTTTGAAAATTACTGGCGCATAGATAACGCCATTCTAGATGCAGCTCCGCTATATATTCTCAACACTGGAAAGCTGCTTATTCTCACCAACGACGAAGACCTTGCCAGATTACATCCAAAAGGTTACGGTAAAGACGCTTTAGGTAAAAAAGAACGCAAAGCGGCACGCGATAGCGGCTTTATGTACGGTTTTGTAGACATCCCTCAAACACTTGATCGTTTCCCAACAGAGGTGCTCACCCCGCGCAATGCTGAAATTATTTCTTCACTAAAAGGCAAGTCAGGACAACTCATCCTGACCTCATCAGAAACCAATACTGCGCACACCACCTTTAAATTGAGTTACACCTATGAAGGTGCTGAGTCAACCGGTAAGCATTTGCTAGATCTCGTGAATTCACTCTACCTCATCTACACACTGAATCCTTAAGCAATGTATCGCAAGTTCCTGACACTCGTCTTGATTGCCGGCAGTTTGGGTTTGGTCTTGTTTGTCAAATCTTTTTTGTTTGAGCAACCCAAGTCACCTCGTTTACTCGACAGACTCCCGAGTGCGGATTTTTTAGCAAAGGCCAATATTTTAGAACTTGCTAAAGAGACTAATTCGCTGTTGCAGTATAATAAACTCTCCATGCGCGATTTTACCACCTATGAGTTTTTATTAGGACAGGGCAAGCAATATGGAATCGATTTAGAGTCTAATCTTTATTTATTTGCTAATGAAAATGGCAATTGGGGTGCGCTCATCCGCCTGACAGACTCCTCAAAAGTTCAAGTAGGGATAGAGCGCTTGTCTCAATTTGCATCTCTGCAAGATTCAGTTGTAGGCGGCAATAAATTTTACTACATCCAAAAGGAGCAGTCCTATTTGCATTATGGTAAAGACTACGCGCTCATTTACCAAGGTAGCGACTTTATTCAGACGCTCAATCAAGTCGTTTCTGCACACTATGGTTCACAGCAAAAAGTTTGGAAACAATTTCTCAAGCAGAAACAATTCAAAAATGAGCACCTCGTTATTTATGCCAATTGGCCTAAATTGAAGCGTTTTGATGTCCAGACCGCTATGTTTGCCCACGACAGCGATTCGCTCGGTTTTCGCCTAAAGAGTTATATCAAGAAGCGCACGCCGCTTTATTTTTCTCTCAAGCGATCGGGCTTGAGTTACCAAAGCGACCTTCAGACCGATCGACTGATCGACATTCATTTAGATGTCAGTGAGTTTAAGCAGCAAAAACAAGATTCTGTCTATGTGCAACTTGCTAAATTGTGTCGAAAAGTCGGTTTTCCATTTGAGCGTTTTATAACAGCCTGGAATGGCGATCTTGTATACCAAGAGGGTGGAAGGCAAATCCAGGAAGTACGTTTTATCGAAACCATACTAGACGACGACTTCAACGAGACAGAAGTAGAGCGCTTGCGCTACGACACCGTACCTGGTTTTGCGGTACTGGCTTCCTTGAATCGTTCAGGCCCCCAGTTTATCGGAAAATTGGCTCAAAAAGGCCTACTGCGCGAGGACGAAAATGGCTATCGCTTTTTGTTTTCGCCCTTACTTCATTTCCAAAAATCCGGTCCTTTTTATCAATACTTTTCAGCAGCAACCTCGCCGCGTGTGGTACGTAGCAGACAAAATCAGGTGCTTTGGAAATATAAAGGCACGAAATACTACTTTAAAATTGACAAACTGACGCGCTACGAAATCTTTGGCAGCCTTCAGGTGCCGGTTCGATCTATCCTTAGACGCAATAAATTAATTTAGGTATTCTGAATCTGTCTGAATCAAGCGAAAATAAATTCGTCTTGGTGGGTTTCTATGTAAGACAGAATGTCTAAAATTTCATCGAGTTCTGCAGTGGTAACCAAACGGGTACGGTAGTCTTTGAAGTGTGAAATCCCTTTGAAATAATTTGTGTAGTGACGTTTCATCTCGGCAATGCCAAGTTTTGGGCCTTTCCACTTGATACTCATGAGTAAATGCTCTCTGCAGGCCAAAACACGCTCAGCCAGGTCAGGACCCGCGAGTGTCTCGCCAGTTGCTACAAAATGCTTGATTTCTCTGAAAATCCAAGGGTAGCCGATAGATGCGCGGCCAATCATGACGCCATCAACGCCATAGCGGTTTTTGTATGTGAGCGCTTTTTCTGGGCTATCGATGTCGCCATTTCCAAAAACAGGGATGCGCATGCGCGGGTTGTTCTTTACTTCTGCAATCAAGGACCAATCGGCTTCACCTTTGTACATTTGTTTTCTGGTACGGCCGTGAATAGAGATGGCTTCAATTCCGATATCTTGTAACCTTTCGGCGGCGTCTACTACATTTTTAGTGTCTTCGTCCCAGCCGAGCCGAGTTTTTACAGTAACTGGAAGATGAGTTGCATTTACAATTTCTTTGGTGAGCCTGACCATTTTGGGGATGTCTTGCAACAGACCTGCGCCAGCGCCTTTACACGTCACTTTTTTAACTGGGCAACCGTAGTTGATGTCAATGAGGTCGGGTTGAACGGCTTCAATAATTTGTGCCGATTGCACCATACTCTCGGTTTCCGAACCAAAAATCTGGATACCGATGGGGCGTTCGTATTCAAAAATATCCAACTTTTGACGGCTTTTAGCAGCGTCGCGAATGAGGCCTTCCGAAGAAATGAATTCGGTGTACATGAGGTCTGCACCGTATTGCTTGCAGAGCGCACGGAAAGGTGGGTCAGAGACGTCCTCCATAGGGGCCAAGAGTAACGGGAAATCGCCGAGTTCTATATTGCGAATTTTTACCATCGTTTGCTACAGTATTAGAGCCCCATTGCTTTGAGGTATTCTTTGAGCTTTTGCTCGTTGCTGAGTTTGAGCACCATTAATTTGTCTTCGGTGTCTACAACGATATAATCTTGCAGACCATCTAGCAGCACAGTCTTTTCTTTTGACACATTGACCAAGCAGTTACTCGAATCAAAAGCAAAAACGTTGTTACCAATAATGGAATTTTGCTGCTCATCTTTTTTAAGGTGCGTAGTAAGGCTGCCCCAAGTACCGAGGTCGCTCCAGTCGAAATCTGCCAATACCATGCTCACATTTTGCGCTTTTTCCATGACCGCAAAGTCAATTGAGATATCTGGGCAAGCACTAAAGGCGTCTTTTAGGAAAGTGCTTTCTTGCGTACTGCCATAAATTGCAGGTTGTGAGGAAAAGATATTGTGAATATCGGGTTGGTGCTGTGCGAGTGCTTCAAGAATTACGGACGCTTTCCAAACAAAAATTCCGGCATTCCAATAAAAGTTGCCGGCGCGAAGGAATTCTTCAGCAGTTGCCAAGTTGGGTTTCTCTCTAAATTGGAGTACTTGGCAGGCATTGCCTTTTTGGGTTTGCGCTGTTTTTTCAAATTCGATATAGCCATAACCGGTATCGGGCCTTGTAGGTTCTATTCCTAGCGTAACGAGTTTGTTGTCTTGGGCGGTATGCCAAGCCGTACGAATTATTTGCTCGAAGCGCGCTTCATTAATGATGAGGTGATCTGCCGGAGAAATCAGTAAGGTGGCATTGGGATCTAGTGCCTGGATTTTAGCCGCAGCATAGGCAATGCAAGGCGCGGTGTTTTTGCGTTCTGGCTCGCACAAAACTTGGCTGCTTGTGAGTTCGGGCAGTTGTTCGAGTACTAGTGCTTCGTAGGAAGTGTTGGTGAGGATATAAATATTTTCCGAGGGAATAAATTTTTGCAGGCGCTCAAAAGTGAGTCTAAGCAAAGACTTGCCAATACCAAGGACATCTAAAAATTGCTTCGGGTTTTCGGCGGTAGAAAGTGGCCAAAAACGGCTTCCGACGCCGCCAGCCATAATGAGACCATAGGTATGTTTGCTATTCATGTGAGAGTGGTGTGATGGCAGCCAAGGCATGAATCAAAAATATGCGCTGGGTGCCAAATTCGGTACAAAGATAACGAGTTCTGCGGAGTTCACCTTTAATGAAGCGTTTGTTGTTCAAGAGAAAATGTGTGTTTTTGGGTAGTGATTCCAGCGTAATTTCATCGTTTTGGTCGAACGTTTTCAAAACCCTACTGAGTTGCACGTCGGCTCCACTAGATGCCTTGAGCCTTACATAACTATTTTCCAACACCTGATGGAGCTCCATTGGCAAGGCGCGGCTTTCTAATATGGGTAAGAGGCGCTGCCTAAAAGCTTTTTTCCATTCAGGCCCATGTGCAGGCACGTTCCAGCCGTATTGCCGGTAGGTGTCAAGATGGGCAATTTCGTGTAAGGAGGTGATTAAAAAACTATACGGATTGAGGTCGCCGTTGACGGTGATAATTGGTTTTCTTTGGAGGGGATGCGTGCGAAAATCACCGAGCTTGGTTTTGCGTCCGGGGACAATTTTAAACTGAACGCCAGCGCCTAAAATGCAATCGGCCAAATACGAAGCAAAGACTGCAGGCACAAATTTTTGAAGCGTATCAATGAAGTGTTGTCTTTTAGACTGCATGACCACAAAAATAATGTTTAATTTAGCGTAGTGAATCTTCTCAAACAGTTCGGTAAATACATCCTCATGCTCAGTGTCGTTTTTTCTCGGCCTGACCGCTGGCGTTTTTTCCGCAAACACACCTTTTTAGAAATTGAACAAATAGGCATCAATTCTTTGCCAATTGTAGCGCTCATGTCTGCATTTATGGGCGCTGTAATTGCTTTGCAAACGGCTTCTAGTATGGAAAGCCCCCTATTGCCAGACTACACTGTTGGTTTCATTACCCAATCTAGTACTATTTTAGAATTTTCGCCCACCATCATTTCCCTGATTCTTGCAGGAAAGGTTGGTTCGAATGTTGCTTCAGAAATTGGCACCAAGCGCGTCACAGAGCAGATAGATGCGCTGGAAATCATGGGCGTCAATTCATTGAACTTTTTGGTCTTACCCAAAATTACAGCAGCGCTGGTGTTTTTTCCGGTACTCGTGATCTTTTCCATGGCGCTTTCAATGTTTGGAGGTTGGTTGGCTTTATTGATTTCAAACCTCACCACCACCGAAATTTACATTTTAGGAATTCGCTCCTTTTTCAATCCATTTCACATAACCTATGCGCTCACCAAAACCCTTGTTTTTGGTTTCTTAATTGTGAGCATTTCTTCCTTTTACGGTTATTATGTCAAAGGCGGTTCACTCGATGTAGGAAAAGCGTCTACGCAAGCGGTAGTGAGCAGTAGTGTAGCTATTCTCATTGCCAATTTTATTCTTACCCAACTCATGCTCCTCTCATGATAGAAGTCAAGAGTCTTTCCAAAAGTTTCAATGGTCAAAAAGTTCTTTTTGACATCGATCATGTTTTTGAAGAAGGACAGGTCAACCTGATCATTGGTCAGTCAGGACAGGGTAAATCGGTTTTAGCCAAATGCATTGTTGGTTTGTATGAAGCCGACGCAGGTCAAATTTTATTTGACAAGCGCAATTTTTCCGATATGGATCGGAGCGAACGCAGCCATATACGTCAAGAAATTGGTATGCTTTTTCAAGGCGCTGCTCTTTTTGATTCCATGACAGTGGAGCAAAACATCACGTTTCCGCTCCAAATGTTCACCAACATGACCAAAGCAGAAATTCAAGCGCGAGCCGATTTCTGTCTAGATCGCGTTAATTTGGCTGGCCGAAATAAGCTCATGCCGTCAGAGTGTAGCGGCGGGATGCAAAAACGCGTTGGAATAGCAAGGGCAATTTCCATGAATCCTCGCTATTTATTTTGCGATGAACCCAATTCTGGCCTTGACCCCAAAACCTCAATTGTCATCGATAAACTGATTCAAGATATTACCCAAGAATACAAGATCACCACCGTTGTCATTACCCACGACATGAACAGCGTCATGGAAATAGGAGACCACATTCTATTTATTCATCAGGGTAAAAAATGGTGGGAAGGCGACAGCCACTCCATCATTAACGCTAGTAATCCTGAAATAGAAAGTTTTGTTTACGCTTCCTCATTTATGAAAGAAATTCGTACACAACTCCAAAAAAAAGCATTGTAATCCGCTTATTTTTTTCTTTTCTCTTATTGTATTATTGAATTCTTTCTTATCTTTGCAACCCCTACGGGGTCTTGTACAAACGGTACGAGGTTTATATAAATTTGCGGATGTGGTGAAATTGGTAGACACGCCAGACTTAGGATCTGGTGCCGAGAGGTGTGCGGGTTCGAGTCCCTCCATCCGCACAAAGGTCTCGTTGGTTCAACGAGGCCTTTTTTTTTTTAAATATTAGGCTTAACAAAACGATCGCATGAAAATTACACGTCAAGAAATCGATGCCCAAAATGGTGTATTAAAAGTAGAAATTGCAGCAGCTGACTACCAAAACAAAGTCAAAGCAGCCCTCGACAAATACCGCAAAACCGCCAAAATCCCTGGTTTCCGACCAGGTCATGTACCGGCGGGTCTGATCCAAAAACAATACGGTAAGTCTGTGTTGCTCGAAGAGCTCAACAAAATCACCAACGACGCCATTTACCGTTACGTCCTCGACGAAAAACTCGAGCTCCTCGGCAATCCACTTCCAATTGAAAACGGCGTTGAAGGTAGTTTCGATGCTCCCGAAGATTTCATTTTTAGTTACGAAATTGGTTACAGCCCCTCTTTTGAGTTGCCTATTTCTTCTAAAACCAAAATGGAGTACAATACCGTTAAAATCGACAAAAAACTCCTCGACAAGCAAACCGAAGACCTCCGTCGCCGCTATGGCAAACTCATTTCTTCTGCCGAAGTAAGTGACAAAGACATGGTCATGGGTAAATTCGAAGAACTAGACGCCAATGGCGTCAAAGAAGGAGGCATCAGCCACTCGACTACCATTTCTATGGAATTCCTCGAAAACAAAAAAGGCAGCAAGCTCTTGATTGGTAAAAAAATCAACGATGCATTTGAACTCGACCTCACACTTGTTTCCAAAGGCCCTGAAGATGCTGCAGCTATGTTGGGTCTTGCACCAGAAGCCTACGCTGAGCTCGACGCTAAATTTCAGTTCACAGTCAACGACATCAAGCGCATGGAAATGGCTGAACTCAACGAAGAGCTCTTCCAAAAGTTATTTGGCGACGAAGTAAAAACCGAAGCCGAAATGAACCAACGCATCGAGGCTGACCTCGCACGTATGTTCGAAGAAGACGCCGATCGCTTGTTCACTAAAAAGGTATTCGACATGCTCCTCGCCGAAACCAAAATGAGTTTCCCTGAGGCTTTCTTGAAAAGATGGATCAAATCTTCTTCTGAAAAACCAGTTTCCGACGAAGACCTAGAGCGAGAATTCGATGCTTACCTCAATTCCTTGAAGTGGCAGCTGATCCAGACCAAAATTTTCAAAGACAACAACATCCAACTCACCAACGAAGAAGTGATCAACTTCACCAAATCATTGGTTATTGGCAATTACGCCCAATACGGCCTTCCAGCTCCTGACGATGCCGAACTCACCGAAACAGCACAGCGCTTGTTGCAAAACAAAGAGCAAGCCAATGGCATCTACGACCGTTTGGCAGAAGGCAAGCTTACCGCTTACTTCAAAAGCACAGTTTCGATGTCTAAGAAAGAATTGGCCTACGACGACTTCGTTACCCTTGCACAAGCCTAATTGGTTTCTTTTTTTTGCTCAGCAAAACTTAAGCTACATCCCAATCCAAAACCAACAAATTTTTGTTGGTTTTTTTTTGTCCATAAAAAAACTGGATCTGCCGCACCAAAGCTTCCAAGTGCTGTATTTTCATGCTACGGTTTGGGATCAGCGCAATGACCTCTCTGGCGGGCGCAGCTTGTAGGTCTGCAATTGGCTTGATGCCACCGCGCTGCTTTTGAGTTAAATTGAAATTTGAAGGGATGAGTGTGTAGCCACCGTTTTTATCGACCATCTCGACGAGTAGGCGCAAGTTACCGCCTTCGTAGTCCCAGTTAGTTGTTTGCCCTTCCTTGAGCTGACAAAAGTGGAGCATTTGCGTGCGCAGGCAGTTGCCTTGATTGAGCAACCACGGGTGTCTTTGTTGAATTTTTTCAAAGGTTATTTGCTCGTTGGGCTCTTCGGGGCAATAAACTTGTATTTCCTCTAAAAAGAGTGGAATGCTTCGGAGTCGGGCGTCGTGGTGCGGGCCTGCAATAATGGCTAAATCGAGTTCTTTTCTTTCTAAAGCTTCTAGTGCTGAGGTAGTTTTGAGTTCGCGGATTTTCAGTTTGATGTTTCCGAAGTCTGCAATCCAGGAACTAAATAGATCTGGCAGCATGTAAGCGGCGATCGTTGGGATGATACCTATTCTGACCTCTTCCTTGACCTGCCCTTTGAGCTGTTCAGAAAGCAGCTTGATTTGATCTGTTTCGGCGAGAATTTCTCTTAGAATTGGTATGAGTCTTTCTCCGGAAGGCGTGAGCTGCAGCGGATTGCTGTCTCGATCAAAAATGGTATAACCCAAGGTTTCTTCTGCCTTTTTGATTTGCATCGAAAGGGTGGGTTGGGTTACAAAACAGCGCTCGCTTGCTCTTTGAAAAAGGAGTTCTTCACTGAGCACTACGATGTAGTTCATTTGTTGTATCGAAATCATATAGAAAGAATCTATACAAATATAAAATAAATTGAAATAAATTATAACTCTTCTCCAACCAAAGCGCTGTATCTTTGTTCCACAAATTAGTAATCCTTAAAAACAAAAAATATGTCAACTCTAGTTGGAAAAAAATTCCCAGACATTACCGTAAAGGCCATCGACGAAATGGGCGATGCTTTTCAATTGAACGTATTGAAACAAGCCGTAGACAACAACAAAAAAGTGGTCTTGTTTTGGTACCCGAAAGATTTCACTTTCGTTTGCCCAACCGAAATTCACGCTTTTCAAGAAGCAGCTGCCGAATTTGAAAAACGCAATACCATCGTGATTGGCGCTTCTTGTGACACTGCAGAAGTACATTTTGCATGGTTGAACACCGCTAAAGATAACGGTGGCATCGAAGGCGTTCGTTTTCCTTTGATCGCAGATTCTACGCGTTTATTGGCTCAAGAATTAGGTATCCTAGACTACGACATGTTCGACGAAGACAACATGGCCGGAGACAACGTGCCTTACCGCGCTACTTATTTACTAGACGAAACCGGAATGGTTTTCCATGAGTCTGTCAATCACTTTCCTGTAGGGCGCAATGTAAACGAATACATCCGTTTAATCGATGCATTTGCTCACGTTCAAAAACACGGTGAAGTTTGCCCTGCTAACTGGGAAGAAGGAAAAGATGCCATGAACGCAACGCGCAATGGTGTTGCAGATTACCTCAGCAAACACTAAACCGATGTTCAGCGACCTCACTTCCGATACCCTAGACCAAGTCCTTGTTGCCAATGCCAAGGTCATGGTTCAGTATGGCGCAGGCTGGTGTGGCAATTGCAAAATTACCAAACCAAAATTCAAGCGCTTAGCCGAGACGCATCCAGATATCGCATTTGTATACGTAGATGCAGAACATTACCCAAACGCACGTCAGTTTGCAAACGTGAGTAACTTACCCACTTTTGCTTCTTTCGCTGGCGGCAAATTAGTGTCGGAGGCACAAGGAAATAAAATAGAAACCATTCAAGAAGTTCTCGATGCGCTTACCAGTCATTAAACACCTCGTAGAGTTCATCGAACAAAACGACGAAGACTACATCAACGAAACCATGGAAACACTCGAAAACCTAATCGATGCTCCCGGAATCAAAGACGAAGAACTCGACGTCATCGGAGAATTGCTTTCTAATTTCTCTGGTGCGCTAGAGGTCCACAAAGAAATCCAAAATGGAGTGCCCAAGCGCGAGGCCTTAAATGGCTTCATGAAACGGGTCACCGGATCGATTAACTAACTTAAAACCACCTTCGGGTGGTTTTTTTATGCCTATCTTTGCGGCATGTCAGATTTACTGAATAAACTAGAAGCCATTCATTTTCGCTTCATTGAAGTCGGCAAAATGATCACAGACCCCGATATCATTTCGGATATGAGTCGGTATGTCAAACTCAACAAAGAATACCGCGACCTCGAGGTCCTAGATGAAGCCTATTTGCGCTTCAAGCTTTTGCTAGGTAATCTCCACAGCGCTAAGGCTTTGCTCGAAGAAGAGCAAGATCCAGAAATGCGCGAGATGGCCAAAGCAGAAATCGATGAACTCGAGCAAGCGCGTCCGCTTTTAGAGGAAGAAATCAAATTACTGCTCATCCCTAAAGACCCCGAAGACGACAAAAACGCGATCATCGAATTGCGTGCAGGTACTGGCGGAGACGAAGCCTGTATTTTTGTCGAAGACATCTTCCGCATGTACACCATGTATTTCAAAGCCATGGGCTGGTCAGTAGACGTTCTCAACTCTTCCGAAGGATCGGTCAAAGGATACAAAGAAATCTCCATGGAGATTACCGGCACAGGTATTTATGGCTCCTTGAAATTTGAGTCCGGGGTACACCGCGTACAGCGGGTACCGGAAACAGAATCTCAGGGGCGTGTGCATACTTCGGCCATTACCGTTGCTGTCTTGCCGGAAGCAGAAGAAGTCGATTTTGAACTCGACATGAACGACGTCAGAAAAGATACTTTCCGCGCATCAGGTGCGGGAGGGCAGCACATCAACAAAACGGAGTCGGCTATCCGCCTGACTCACATCCCTTCAGGTTTGGTAGTGGAGTGTCAAGATGGTCGCTCACAGCATAAAAACTTAGAAAAAGCCATTTCTGTCTTGCGTTCGCGCTTGTATCAACAAGAACTCGATCGCATTCACAATGAGCGCGCGGCCCAAAGAAAAACACTTGTATCTACCGGAGACCGCTCCGCTAAAATCCGCACCTACAATTATCCGCAGGGCCGCATCACTGACCACCGCATCAACAAAACCATGTACAACCTCAGCGCATTTATGAATGGAGATGTCCAAGAAATGCTAGACGCCCTCAAAATGGCCGAAAACGCCGAGAAATTAAAAGGAGAAACCGCATGACCAAAGCAGCAATCATCGAGCAAATCAAGCTTAAAGAAAGTTTTTTGTGCGTTGGACTCGATCCAGATCTGGCCAAAATACCACCTCATTTGCTGCAAACTGCAGACCCGCTTTTTGAATTTTGCAAAGCTATAATAGACGCCACGCATCCGTATGCTGTTGCATTTAAGCCGAATACGGCATTTTTTGAGTGTCATGGCGCTGCAGGTTGGGAGGCACTCCGCAAAACGATGGCTTACATTCCCAAAGAATGTTTGGTCATTGCCGATGCCAAGCGGGGCGATATCGGCAATACTTCCTCTTATTATGCCCAAACATTTTTTGAACATATGCAAGCGGACGCACTGACGGTGGCGCCTTACATGGGTTCTGATTCCGTTTTGCCTTTCTTGCAATTCGAAAACAAATGGGTCATTTTACTGGCACTTACCTCTAATGAAGGCGCCAAGGATTTCCAATTGATGGAATTGAACGGTAAAGCGCTTTTTGAGACTGTTTTGGAAAAATCTGCACAGTGGGGCACGCCAGAAAATATGATGTATGTGGTGGGTGCCACCCGAGCTGAAGATATCGCTAGAGTGCGTGCTTTGGCACCAGACTACTTCTTTTTGGTACCAGGTGTTGGCGCACAGGGTGGCGATTTATCTACGGTTGTCAAGTACGGTGCGAATGCGCAGTGTGGGCTACTCGTGAATTCGTCACGTGCCATTATTTATGCCAGTAAGGGCGAAGATTTTGCAGTTGCTGCAAAAGAAGAAGCGCTGAAAATGCAAGCTCAAATGGCTATGCACGTTCAGCGCTTCGAATTGTAATGGAGGCTTAGCGTGTGGCTAAATCTGCGTTTTGTGTCGTTTGTTCAAGACTTCCGTAAGCATCGCAGCTTGCTTTGCGACCTGCGCCACAAGAAGCTAATACAAGTAATGTAGCGAATGCCGCGAGGATAAATGTAGATTTTGTTTTCATGGTGTGTTTGTTTTGTTGTTGTTGCTGCGTTTAACGGCGTTTGTTGTACAAAGTTACAATTTTTGAAAAATTAGCGCGTTAATTCTTTAATCTGAAAGGATGCAAGTTGTTGTCAGGTTCATATTTTTAGTTGTTTGGGTGTGGCAAGTCAGTGCGCAGCAAGGTCAGTTTGCACTAGATCCGCGCCAACAGCTACTGCCTAAGGCACTTTCCTTTATTTCGATTGATCCATCCGCAAAATACAATCTTGTCAATTGGCAAAAACAAATCAATAATTGGCAGGCACAAGCTATCGAAGTTGGTTATTTTCTTTTTGCTTTGACACCAACAAGGCAAACCGATTCTGTTGCTTATTTTCAAATCAATTCCGGTCCTTTTTTTAACGGCATTGCTTTGCAGACCCAAGGCAACACTTCAGGTGTATTTGAATGGGTCGAAGCAAAAGAATTGCAGCAAATGGTTCAAGATTCCCTGGACCAGCTGCTCAATAACGGCTATCCTTTTGGTCAAGTACACTTGCGTTTTATCTCGGGCCCACAGCCCACAGTCGTATTGCAAACCATCAAAGGGCCTGAAGTGCGGTGGGGGCAGGTTCAAGTCAAGCCTGAAGGCATTATCCAAGAAAAAGTCCTGTCAAACCTGTTTCAAATTCAAACGGGTACTCTATTTAGCGAAGCTCAACTTTTACAGGCCCAAACCCAATTGGCGGGGCAGCTGCCCTTTAAAATGCTGCGCGCACCGGAATGGGCCTATACAGCCGAGCGCGCCGAGCTCTATTTTTTTCTCGAAAGGATCAAAATGTCTTCGGTAATGGGCATCATAGGCTTGCAACCTAATCCGGTAAATCAAAAGACCGCTTTGGTGGGTGAGTTCAACCTTCAACTTCAGAATACATTTCAAAAGAATGAAAAATTCTTGCTGCATTGGCGCAGTATAGCGCCACAAACCCAAATGCTCAAGAGTTCACTTAGTTGGCCTTACATCGGTGGATCGCCCTATGGTTTGAGTTCTGGATTCACGCTCTACCGCCGAGATACGGCTTTCTTAGAAGTAAAGGGAAATTTAGGTCTGACCTATTTGTTTTCGGGTAATTGGCAAGTGTTGGCGCAATTAGATTACTGGCGTTCCAATACATTGCAAAGCGCCGCTTCTTCGACCAATTTACGATCTTTCAGCACCCTAGCATATGGGATTGGCTTGCAGAGGCAGCAGCTCGATTTTTTGCCCAATCCGAGAAAAGGCATGCAGCTCAAAGCGTTGTATTTGGTTGGAAATAAAAAATCCGAAACGGAGCAACTTACTTGGCGCATAGAACTCACACAGCGCTATTTTTTGCCGCTTTCCAAACGACAGGTTTTGTGCTTGAGCCAAGAATTTGATCGCATTCAAGCGCCAAACTTATATGCCAATGAGCTTTACCGTTTTGGTGGTTTGGAACGCATGCGCGGTTTTGACGAAGAGGCATTTTTTGCGTCTACAATTGTTTTTGCAGGTTTAGAGTATCGTTTTTTACTCGATGAATATGCACATGTATTGGTCTTTTCTGATTGGTCTTGGTTTGAAAACAAAGTACTCAACAGCGCCCAAACGACCGCGTATGCTGTAGGTTTAGGCTTGGTGCTGGGCTCAAATAACGGCCAGTTCAAGTTGAGTTACGGCTTAGGAGCAGAAATAGGAAACGGCCTGCAATTGAACGCAGGTAAACTGCACTTGGGCTATATTTCCTATTTTTAGCCCATGAAAATCGTATTTGCAAGCCATAATCAGAAAAAAGCAGCAGAAATCAGGTCTGTTTTACCCACAGGCATGACCCTGCTCACGCTACAGGACCTCGAGCTCCACGAAGAAATTCCCGAAGATGAGCCTACAATTGAGGGCAATTCTGCTTTCAAGGCCAACTGGGTTTGGCAGCGTTTTGGTTTGCCATGTTTTGCTGATGATACCGGCTTAGAAGTCAGCGCTTTGAACGGTGCCCCGGGTGTGCATTCTGCGCGTTTTGCGGGCCCAGAACGCAGCGACGACGCCAATATGGATAAATTATTGCGCGCTTTGGTTAATGAGGCAGACAGAAGCGCACAGTTCAAAACTGTAATGACTTATTGCGATGGAGCGATAGAAGAGCAATTTACAGGGATTGTAAAGGGTGTCATTGCAACAGAAAAAACAGGTACAGAAGGCTTTGGTTACGACCCGATATTTGTTCCGGAAGACCAGCACCTTACCTTTGCTCAGATGCCGCTTGCACAGAAAAACTTATTTAGCCACCGTGCCAGGGCAATGGCGCAGTTTCTAGTGTTTTTGAAAACGAAAGCGGTTTAGGCTTCTATCAAAATAGCCACAGACTGCACGTCGCCGTTAATTGGCGGGCATAGTTTCGTAATCTTGACTTGCAGCGCAAGAATACCGTTTAATTCACTTTTGATGCGATTGACAATGCGCTGACCAACGTGTTCAATGAGCTTAGAGCGGATGGCCATTTCTTCGCTGACGATGCGGTTGACGTCAACGTAGTCTATGGTGTCGGAAAGCGTGTCTTGTGCAGCGGCTTTGCTGAAGTCGGTGTGAAGTTCGATATCGACGATGTAGTGCCCGCCTATGCGCCCTTCTTCAGGCAAACAGCCGTGATAAGCATAGCATTGGATGCCACTGACAAAAATTTTATGCTTCATGAAGAATTTTTGCTACTTCAGCTAGACCAAGATCAAGGCGTGCGAGCACTTCCTCTTTGCCGAGGAATTCAGAAATTTCAAACATGCCAGGGCCTGCGCCTACACCAGTAAGCACCAAACGATATGGCAAGAGTACCGCACCAATACCGAGCTGTTTTTCAGCTAAGAAGGCTTTGAAAGAAACTTCAATTGTTTGAGCAGAAAATTCTGTGAGCTTACTCACAATGCTTTTCCATTCTTGGATATATGCGGTTGTCTCTGGTTTCCATTTTTTACGAATGGTTTCGGCATCAAAAGCGTTAGGGCGTCCAAAAAGATAGGCGCCATCGGTAAGGATGTCTTGTGCAAAGGTGGCGCGCTCTTTCATGAGGCTGCAAATTTGCTGAAGATCGGCATCGGATTGCTCAATGGTCTGAAGCGCACGCAATTGTTCAGCAAGTGTTGCATCAGATTGTGCACGTAAGTATTGTTGCTGAAACCATTTGGTTTTCTCTGGGTCAAACTTTGCACCGGCCTTGCTGACGCGCTCGAGTGAGAATGCTTCAATAAGTTCTTCTAGGGTGAAGATTTCCTGGGTAGTCCCGGGATTCCAGCCAAGTAGCGCCAACATATTGATGAAAGCACCAGGTAAGTAGCCTTTTTCGCGGTAGCCAGAGTAGAGTTCGCCTTCTGCGGTGAGCCAATTGGTTGGAAAAACCGGGAAACCGAGGCGGTCTCCATCTCGTTTGGAGAGTTTACCATTGCCGTCAGGGCGCAGCAAAAGTGGCAGGTGTGCAAACTCAGGGCAATCCCAGCCAAATGCTTCATAGAGCATGACGTGCAAAGGAGCTGAAGGCAACCATTCTTCGCCGCGAATCACGTGGCTAATGGCCATGGTGTGGTCATCGACGATATTGGCCAAGTGATAGGTTGGCATACCATCACTTTTAAATAGTACTTTGTCGTCGAGGTTGTTGGTATTGACCACTACCCAGCCGCGGATGAGGTCGTGGAAGCGGATGTCGCGGTTGCGCGGCATTTTCATGCGGATGACATATGGTTCACCAGCAGCTAAAAGTTGCTCCACCTCAGATTGGGGTAGCGTAAGTGAATTGCGCATCCCGCTGCGCGTTACGCTGTTGTATTGCCAATTGGGCATGCCCATTGTTTTGGCTTGGTCGCGCATGCGGTCTAGGTCTTCGGCGCTGTCAAAAGCGTAATAGGCTTTGTCTTCGGCGATGAGTTGTTCGGCGTAGGGCTTGTACATTTCTTTGCGCTCAGATTGCACATAGGGGCCGTAATTGCCACCTAAACCCGGACCTTCTGTTGGCATGATGCCACACCACTCGAGTGCATCCATGATGTAGTCTTGGGCGCCAGGCACAAAGCGGGTTTGATCGGTATCTTCGATGCGGATCAGAAAGGTGCCGTTGTGCTTGAGGGCAAAAAGGTAATTGTAAAGTGCAGTGCGTACACCTCCCATATGGAGTGGGCCAGTAGGTGAGGGGGCAAAGCGAACGCGAACAGGTACTGAAGACATATCAATGAAATAGGATGCAAAGATAGTAATTTGAAAAAGAATCAAGTCAGGAATTGACTTCTATCGTGTTTAGGGCACCGAAATAGCCGGAACTTTGTCTAAAAATCAAACATCATGACAACAAAAACTTTCATTTACGACCAACATCAAGAAAATCAAGATTGGCTCAAACGTCTGGACTTCTACAAAGAAGAGATTGCTATCTTAGGGCGGACTTCGATCAATTTCTGGCTAAATGGTTGTAGCTTCTTGACAAACTCATTTTTCTACAATAACACTTTCTGAGTGCGGCCAAACTCATTTTTTAGAAAATAGAGGCCACTTGGGAGGTTATTTGTAGAGATTTTATTCTCTCCTTTTTGAAGCGTCATTTCTTTTTGAACTTGCCCAAGAGCATTCAATAATTCGATGCGCAGCATTTGATCACTTTCCAGATATAGCGTGCTGGCATCTTGGCCTTTCAAGCGCCATGAGTTGGGCTGCAGCGTTGTAATTCCAACTCCGCCATCAAGGTTGATTTTGACTACATAATCCAGCACATTGGCACAGGAATCGTCATAAATAGCGTAATTGACCAAACCTCTCGTGATGTCGTCATAACCATCAAGGATGAGGTTTTCGATATAGGTTGAATCTTGTGAACAGAAGCAATTGGCATTTACTTGAAAGTTTTTGTCAGTAAGGTTCTGTAGGTTGTGGCTTGTATTGTAGCAAATGGTGTTGTTTTCAATAAGCGTTGAATTGGGGCTGTATGCTAAAACGGCTATACCTACACTATTATTGGTAATGATGTTATTGGTCAGGGTGCTGTTGTCGCCCAAGCGCACTGCTAGGTCGTTGCTGTCAAAAGCACAATTACTGATGTTAGCGCCACCAGTGTTGTCTATGGCTACTCCGTTGCCCTCAAAATAACAGTTTTGGATGGTGTGGCCGTATGCCTCCGCAAAACCGAAGTCGTTGTCGATGAATTGACAATTGCTCACCGTTCCTGGCGATCCAACAATATTGTTGCCATTACCTTCGAACAAACAATTATTTACATTGATGTTGTTAGACCATGTAAAAGAGCAAAAGTTATTGATGAACTGACAATTCTCTGCAGTGAGCGACCCATACAAGAGCTGTGCAGCTTGCCCAACACCGTTGTTTTCAAATAAGCAACTTGTATATGACATATCGGCATTGAGCTGGATGCAGTAGTTGTTGTTCTTGAATTGGCAGTTCGTCCAATTGTAATTCACACCAGGTTGAGCGATATCATTGGCAATCCCGTAAAAGCTATCGTGCAAGCTAAAGCGATCTAGTTGCACGTTTCCACCCTGAGAACCCTTGATGTTAATGCCATACCATGTTTGCTGACCCAAAATACTCGCATCGGTTGTTTTGAAGGTAATTGGCGCCGCATCTGTACCCACGGCAACTAGCGTTCCTCTTATTTCTAAATAGCGCAAGTTTCCTGTATTAAATGAGTAGTCAGGAGTGACAAGAACTTCCACTCCAGGTTCAATAGTAAGCGTAACACCAGGAAAAACCACCATGGAAGCAGTCATAAGGTAGGGGCTGCCTGCGGCTGTCCATGTCGTATTTTGGTAAATACCGCCAGAGACAGTTGTTTGGGCAATGAATGAGCCGCTAAAGCCCAAAATAAATACGGAAAAAAATATACGAAACATATGATGAGTTTTTTATAACGTAACACAAAAACGGGGCTAATGTTTAACAAAATCCCTCGTATTTTTATAAAGGTTCTTTATAAAAATCATTAAGCATTCATATTAGTATTTATGCGGTCGTCTTGGTCAGTGGATGATTTTTTGAAAAAAGTTCATCTTTTGCTCAGAGACCTCTATGGCACCGAGTCTGACGCCTGCCCAACCAACCTGATGTATCCATACAGCGTGCCCGTCTGAATGTGTGACCTTCATTGGCGCTTGCATAAAGGTATGGGTGTGGCCGCCTAGGATGAGATCTATGCCAGCAACTTTCTCAGCAAGTAACAGATCGCTAGGTTTAGATTTGTCTTCGTATTGATAGCCTAAATGCGACAAACAAATGATCAAATTACATTTGGCATCTTTCAATTCTTCGATTACAGCGGCGGCGCTTTCAAATGGATCTTTCATTATTATTCCTTCAAAATTGCTTTGGGGAACTAGGCCATTTAAATCGACGCCAAGTCCAAAAATGCCGATTTTGTAGCGCCCTTTTTGAATGATTTGATAAGGTTGAACAACAGAAGCCATTGGGGTGTGGCCAAAATTATAATTGGCATTGACAAACGTGAAGTTGGCATGTTGTTGTGCATTCATGAAGCCTTCTACCCCGATGTCAAAATCGTGGTTGCCTAGCGTAGCTACGTCGTAGCCAAGCTCACTCATGAGTTTCATCTCTAACACGCCGTGAAAGCGATTGAAATATGGGGTCCCCTGAAAAAAATCTCCGGCATCTAGCAACAATACATTTGGGTATTGTTCGCGGTACTGCGCAATCATTGCAGCACGCGCCAAGATGCCCCCTTGATTTGGATATTTGCTGTGGTTAGCTGGCAGAGGGTCTATTTGAGAATGCGTATCGTTAGTATGAAGAATGACAAGTTCAGGAAGTTTTTTTCGGTTCGTTTGAGCTCCTAACCACTTCGGAATAATTAAACCAAAGGAGAGCAGTCCAAATTTTTGAAAGAGTTTTCTGCGCGTGAGTTTCATCTGAAGAATCTAGGTTGGGTATCTAGGACCAAAACGCCTTGATTTTTTGCGGTTTCGATAAAAATATCGCGCAACAAAATATTGGTTTCTTCTTTTTCAAGTCCTAAAAAAAAGTTCATCTGATCACCACCATTTGCCAAATAGTCGGAGGTCAGTACCCAAATGTAGTCATGACTTTTGTTCAAACTCGGTATTTGCAACTTTTCATCTTGAAAGACGCAATTAGCAATTGGTTCCCCGCCACTTTTTGTGAGATACTTTTCAATTTCTGAAATTTTAGTAACAGGTAGATGAATCCATGCCAAACGGTTGTCGAAGGGCATTAATTTGTAAAAATCGGCAAGAGTAAGAGTGCCAGCACCAAAGCTACTGCGCAAACCACCTGTATTTAAAAGGCAGATGACAGGTTCACTGAAACGCTTGTTCACAGTTTGTGAACTGAAGACAGCATCGGCACACCAATTCATGAGATTCGATGAAGGTCTGCTGAGCACAAGTGCTTCAGGAGTAGCCGCAACAAAGACATCAAATTCCGAATGTAGGGTGTCTTGATAAGGTTGGAGGATTTCAGTCAATTTAAGGCCTGAGGTTTGTGCGCCATCGACGGTATTTGCTTCAATTTGAAATGTAGGGGTAAAACAAGCAGAGCAAGCCATTAGGCTTGCTCCGACAATGCTATACAAAATATATTTTACCATTATTCAATCACGAACTCGCGTTTGACCTGACCATATTGGGTTTCAACTGTGATTATGTAAACACCTGACTTGAAGTCATTAATTGGCAAAGCCAATACAGGGAGTTGTAGGTTTTGGTTGCTGCTTATCTGACGGCCTTGGATATCGTGGATTTCATACCCAAGAATATCCAAACCATTGACTTGTGCATAGAGTGTTTGTGAGGCTGGAACCGGGAACACAGAGAAATTTTGATCAAGTTTTTCTGACAGACCCATGTCGCAAACCAAATAACTCATGTTGGAGAAATTGATATGGCATGCAAAGTTAACTGAATCGATAAACGGATTGCGATTACCTTGTAGTACTGCTGCATATTCGTGACGAGCAATTTCGTAGTTATCCGGTGCATCGGCAAAGTGCCAAGTTTTGAGAGACTCTTGGCTTTGGTTTGCCGGAAGCTGCCAAGAGTTGCCTGCCTGACCATTGTAGCAAGTGGCCATATAGAAAATCGAACGTGCAGCATTTCCTTTTTGCTCTGGACGGGGCTCGTAAACCAATTGGTTGCCGTTGTAACCCACACGACCTTGTAAGTAGGTGAATACCACGTTGCCGTCGATATCCATTAAAGGGAGGTTACTGCGTGGCGTATTCGCTTGTTGCAAATTGGTTGGCCAGAGGTTGTGTTGGTCGTTGTATTCTTTTTGTTCTGGGTTATCGCAAGGGTAAGTAGGCATCCAAGAATGACAATAAGAGTGTTCACGTGAATAACCAACAGCTGTCCAGGTAAATGGATCGTTGAACACTTTGCGCTCTCCTGAATACACACATTCTACATAAGACTGCCCGTTGGTGGTATCTCGCACCTCATATTGGTTCATCATGGTGGTGAGGTAATTATAGTAGCTGATAGATGTGTGTGGATTGATCAAGGCACTTAAATCAGATAAGAATGAACTTGAGCCAGAATTGATACCATTATAGTAGTTCCCCACCTGGCTACCCAAAGTTTGCCATGTTGCACCAGCAGGTATCGTTTGATCGTAATTTTGGTAGCCATCTGGTCCGTTGAAAGCAAAGATTGCAAATGAGTAGCTCGTATTGGCCAAAACGTGTCTTGGCGAAAAGGCAGTGCCCGGACCTATATATGCTACTTTTGCGTTGCCAATCACATCTCCTCTTTTGTAGGTTGTTCCGTCTAGTGGGTAACCTTGAACAGGGGAAGTAGCATCACCTTCTTTCCAAAGCACAAGGTATTTTTCCGCGCCAGATGGCGAGAATTCTCCTACCAATTTATATGGTGTTGTGACACTCCAAAGTACGGAGTTAGATTCTGGATTAACGGGTTCAGTTGCTAGGTTGTTGGTTCCGATACCATATAAGTTGATGATGTAGGGGTTTTCATCGGTGTCGTCGTTGGCAATAGAAAGGGTTGCTAAGCGAGAGCCTGTTCCTGTAGGAGCAAAATTCAATGTTATGTTTTGGCTGCTTGTACCACCAACAACAACGTTAGCATTACAGCTGTAGTCTGAAGCATTAGTGCCGCTTAAGGTTGCACCTGAAACGGTTAAATTTTGGACACCGTAGTTTTCAATCGTAATTGTTGTTGCAGCTGTATTGCCAACAACATAGGTATCGCCAGAAAGTACGCTGTTGCCATTGATTTTCACATTAATCTCTCTTGCTGGCGCAACATAAGCAAAGATGTCTTGGGTTGTGCGCGGAATCAATTGATAATTGGCATTGAATTGCCCCAAGAGTCCAATAATGCTGACAGGCCCAGTAGGAATTGCAGATCCATCGATGTTGGTGCTGCCATTGATGCGTACGTCAAAAGTATTCGATCCGTCAAAAACTTGCACCGTACTGTTGCCAGTTGCAAAATTACCTGTTTGAACAAAAGTCACGTTGTCTAGGCGCACCAATTGCCCTTCGAGGTTTTCACCTGCACTAGGAATAGGAATGATGAGGGCGGCTGGTTGGATCACGGCTTGGCCATGATTGGTGAAAGAATTGGTTGGCGATAGCTCAAGTAAGCCACTGAACTCAAACAAAACACCCGTTGCGGTAATGGAGTCACCCTTTTGAACGGTGCTTAGGTTGTTGCCATAACAAGCGATACCTGCCGTACCGTCTTGAATGTAACGAATTGGGCCGAGTTCGCTGCCGTTAGTGACCACCCCAGATACGGTGACTGTTTGGCCAATACCTAAGTTGCGGACTTGGGCAATCGTTTGTGCGAAGGCTTGTTGCCCTAGCGCCAAGAGTGCGAGATTGAATAATAATTTTTTCATAGTTAGAATTGTATTGCGAGGTTAATATTGAAGCGCAAGCCTTGGCCAAACATAACGGTGGCAGAGCGCGCATCAAATTCATTGTAGATACCATTTGCGTTGTTAGTGGCATCAGAGATAAAAGAGGTATTCAAAAGATTGGTTATCGCGCCGCCCAAACTGAACTGCTTGTAGCGATAACCGGCAAATACATTGATCAAGGAATAGGATGGAATTTTCCAGGAGTCGCGACCTCCGTTGGCTCCTTGTAGAGAGAAGGGGTCAAAATTGGCATAATAGCGGTCAAAGAATTGGCCTTGTAACTTAATGTAACCATTTTTAATCGGTTCGTAGCGCAAAGATGCTGCAATAGCAGTTTGGGCGGCATCGCCAACATGGACACCTTTTGCATCAAAAGTGAATTCGAGCGAATCGTACTGAGGAATGAATACTGTTTTGCTAGAGTTCCAAATCCAGTTACCAATTGAGAACATAAAATCAAAGGAGAGTTTTGGGGAAATTTCCCACGCCACATCGATTTCTTGCCCCATGTGAATGGCATCCATGCCGTTGATATTGACGCGGATGAATTCTGTTGGGTCATTTGGGTCTGGTACCGCTACACCGTAAGGGAAGGGTTTGTTTTTCCAGTTTGTGAAATAGGCATTGTAGTTGACGCCAAAATGTTTGTTCGCATAATGGTACCCTCCTTCAACTGCGTATATGATCTCGTTTACAATTTCGCCAAAAAAGCTATTGGTATTGTTGTCTATTACGTTAGAGAATTGGGGGGTGCGGTTTAGATAGCCAATATTGAAATAGACATCGTTGAACTTATTGATTTCATAGCCCAGACCTCCTTTGATTGTTACCCCTGGAATGTATTTCCAGTCCGTAGCAAAGTACGTTAGTCCGGCTGACCCAGCGTTATAAGTTTGACCGTTGTATTGAATGGTGTCTAGCGCACCAATACGCAAAATGGTATCACCCAAGTCGAGAACTTTGCGCTGAAAGTAGTCGATGCCTTTGTAGCCGTTTAGAATTCCCGAAACATTTGCAAACCAATTGATGCGCTCGCCGCTGTGCTCTACTTGGCCAAAAACACCTGCGTAGCTAACGATACCGTTGCGGTCTGCGTTGAATGCGTTTTTGGCTATTTTATCACCAACGCGTTGCATGGGGTCTGCATCATTGAAATCTGCGGTGCTCACAAAGTAATCGGCACCTAAAAGATTAGTGATCGTTTGGTAGTGTCTTCCTTGGTAGTATCGGAAGTCTAAACCACCGGAAAATGATGTTTTCTTTGAATATTCATAGTTGAATTGACCTAAGTAACCTAACCAAAAGTGATTGTTCATACTTGCCAATAAAATTTGACTCGCTTTGATTTCTGTCGGTGAGTAAATAGGGTCGATATTAGGTGTTCCAAAAAGAGAGTTGACTTGGTTTTCAGTTAACATTTGGTCCCAATCTATAGTGGAATTGCTATCTCTAAGAATAGCAGAAGAATTGAAAATACTTGTTCCTCCACCGTGTCCGATGGATAGATAAGCGAGGTTCGAGATATCAAGCTTGTCATTTACAGTCCAGAAATCTTTGAGTGTAACTTGTGGCTTGTTGTAAAAGTTTTGTCTTTCGTTGAGGAGTTCTTGCTGACCATCTTTGTTGGTGATATAGCCCCAATGTTGGTTATAACGAATGCCCATGTCATTGAGAATAAGTGTGGAGTCATAGGAAACCCCTAATTCTTGAGAACGATTGGCATCCCAATATTGTATGCTTTGGTTGTAAGCGCGTTGGCCATGCTTTTGTGGAGCGGCGAAGGCAGAAAGAGTGAGGAGGTGTTTATCGAGACGTTTAGAAATTTTAGTATAGCCAAAAAAACCTTGAGTGGGCGTGCCGTCTACCCAACCTTTTCCTTGCTTGTATGAAGCAGAGAGCGTGAGTCCCCATCCGGATGGTGTCATGCCGGTATTATAAGAAAGTGAGCTGCGCAAAAAGTTGCCGGTGGCATACTCTTGTTTGAAACTCCCGCCTTTTTTAGTGCCAACCCCTTGGGTAAGGATGTTGATCGTGCCCCCGATGGAAGGCATGGCAATCTTGGTGGCGCCAAGCCCGCGTTGTACTTGCATTTGGGAGGTGATGGCATCGAGTCCAAACCAGTTGGACCAATAAACAGCGCCGTTTTCCATATCGTTGACCGGAACGCCGTCTATCATAACGCCCACATTTCGTTGGTCAAAACCGCGCACATTGATGCGTGCATCGCCGTCGCCTCCGCCTTGTGTGGTGGCATAAACACCAGGGGTTCCGTTAAGGAGCATGGGCAGGTCGCGAGAAGCGAGTTCTTCGGTGATTTTTTTGGTGTCAATTTTGGTGACAGCAACTGGAACGTTCTGGCCACGAACTAAATTGCCAATGACGCGAACTTCGCGTTCTTCTTGGGTGGCACGAACGCTAAAGTTATGAATGACTGCAGCTTGATTTAATTGGATGTCGTAGCGCAGTGTATCGTTGAGCGGCAGGGTAAGTACCAATTGGTACTTGCCATAGGGTATATTGAGTAGCTCGTAGGTGCCTTGATCATTGGTAGCCACTCGCGTAACGGCAGCGCCTTGGCTGAGTAGGGTAATTTTTGCGCCAGCTACAGGTGTTTCGCCCGGAGACATGACGGCCTTTCCGCTAATTTTTCCTTTTTGCTGAGCAATGGAAAGCCCAGGAAGTACTGCAAGCAGCACAAATAAGAAGAGGCGCATTTTAGCGAATGATGACTTTGTGTAAACTTTGTTCGCCTGAAACAGCAGTTAAGCGCAAGAAATAAACGCCGTGGTAGTTATCCAAATCAATTTCAACAACTTGCTGAGCGCTAGAGATGTTGAGTTCTTTGATTTGCTGACCAAGCGCAGAAATGACTTGAATTTTGCGAACGTCGTTTTGTGTTTTGACATTAACAAGGCCATTGCTTGGGTTCGGGTAAATGCTTGGACTTTGTTTAGTTTGTGTGTTGATTCCGATGTTGTTGCAGTTGCATTCGTGAGTGCCAAGTGAAGTCCAGTTGCCATCTAGAATTGGGTTTCCGCTGGTGCCGTATAAAGTGTCGCCATTTGCATCGAGACGCACAATGACGGCTGGAATGCTGTCCCATTCCAAGAGAGGATCAAAAAAAGAAGGGTTTGCTATTTGACCTTTGAGTATAGTTGGTTTGCGAATTAGGCTGTGGTCTTTGGTGAGCAAAACGCCAAGACCGGTACTGTAAGGAAATAGTGTAGACCAAGCGCCATCATTTCCGGAAGAAGTTCCGGTTTGATTGGCTGGATTTTCTCCAATTTTACCAAAGACATCTACGATAGCGAAACCGGAAACGTTAGTGGTGTTAATGACAGCTGTTGTAGTCGTAGGTAAAGTTCCTTTCGCCAATAATATGGCGTCGTTGCCATTCCAATACCAAGCGTTTGACACGTTATAGTCTGCACAATAAAAACCATCTGCTCTTGCCTGAAGTGAATCCCAAATTGGGGCTTCTTGGCCTGTGCCATTTGGGTCGAGTTTTTCAATAACACCAACATAAACACCTTTTGCGGGAACTGTTCCTGAAAGCTGAATGGAGTTCGCAACAGTCGCCGTGGTTGCACCATTTGAATAGCGGCTCACAAAATAACCAGACAGATCGATTGGGCTGTTGGTCGGGTTGTAGATCTCTAAAGCTTTGTTGTTTGACCAACCTTCCACGTATTCAGAAATGAAAAGTTCGTTACACGTGTTTTGAGCGTTGGCGCCAACAAACAATAAGAAAGATAAAAAAAGTAATGTTTGCTTCATGATGTTAAGTTTAAATCAACTGACAATCAGCTTTATGTTAATGAGTTCTTTTTTATGGTTTCAGCACAATTAGGCTTCAAGGAGGACATAAAAAAGCTGTCACAAATTTAAGGTATTTACATTTAAAAATGCAAGTCTTTCATAAAAAGTGAGATGATTTATTTGTTAAGCCTAAATCTTCTATAATTTACTTTCTAATTCTGTGTAATTTTAGGATTCGAATTTAACAATAATAACACCTGTTAATTTAGCAACAAAAACACCTTTTATGAAGATAATATTTTACCTTACTTTATTGACTTCTTCTCTGAACTACTCTTTTTTTGCCCAAGACTTAAGCGTTGAACGCATATGGCGCAATTACGAGTTCAGCGCAAAAGGCAGCAGCTCCTACCAAATGATGAACGATGGCTTGCATTTTGTCGAAATGAATGAAAATGGAGACATCGTGAAAGGGCTTGTTGCCGATGATCAATTAGAAAAAACGAAGTTGCTTGTCCCGAAGTCAAGTTTGCTTTATAACAATCAGCCAATTGCGGTGGCAGGTTATGAATTCAATGCCAACGAACAAAAAGTTTTACTCTGGACCGCTCCCAAAGCAATTTACCGCCGCAGTTTTGAAGCCTTTTACTTTTTATTTGACCTCCATACCCAAAAATTAGAAGCCCTCGACGCTGATCATGCGCCTCAAACCTTAGCCGAATATAGCCCTGATGGCAAAAAAGTCTCATTCATCCACGGCAATGATCTTTTTATCAAAGATTTGACCACAGGCAAGGTGCGCAAATTAACCGAAGATGGCAAGCGCAATAAAATAATCAATGGCACCACAGACTGGGTGTATGAAGAAGAATTTGCTATCACTAAAGCCTACGGTTGGTCTCCGGATAGCCGCTATATTGCATTTTTAAAGTTTGATGAGCGCGAGGTACCCGAATTTCAGATGGCGATGTATGGAGAGTTGTATCCGGAGCAGTACAAATACAAGTATCCAAAAGCTGGCGAGGTGAATAGCAAGGTGACGCTACATTTACTAGATGTCAAGAGCGCCAAAATACAAGAGGTCAAATTAGATTCCTGCGAATACATTCCTAGACTCAATTGGTCGGGGCAATCCAATCAGCTAATTGTACAAACCATGAATCGCCACCAAAGCGAACTGAATTATTGGTTGGTTGCTTGTGCGGACAACAAAGTAAGTACGCGTAAATTTTATACAGAAACCTCCAGTACTTATGTCGAGGTAGACAACAATTTAGTCTTGCTTTCTAACGGAAAAGGCCTGATCAGAACGAGCGAGCAAAGTGGATTCAATCACCTTTACCTCGTCGGATTTGACGGCAGTTCAAAGACTATTACAAGTGGAGAATGGGATGTTATTGAATATCTTGGTATTGATGAAGCACAAAATATACTTTACTTCGCGAGTGCCGAACCAGGGGCTATTTACAAGTCAATCTATTCTATCCGACTCGATGGAACGGATCAAAAAATGATTTCGAATGCGTACGGTTATCACAACGCCTCCTTTTTAAAGGGGATGAAATACTTCATCGACAGTTATTCCAATGCCAACACACCTCCGGTGATCACATTGCGCACGGCAAGCGGTGAGCTCGTGCGCACCTTAGAAGATAACGCGGCCTTAGTGGATAAAATGAAAAATGAACGCTTGAGCACAAAAACTTTTATGACCATCAAGATACCAGATGTCGACCTCAATGCCTCCTTGATCTTGCCAGTCAATTACAATCCTACAAAAAAGTACCCAGTGTTTGTTAATGTATACGGTGGGCCGGGTCACAATGAAGTTCTGGACTGCTGGGACGGCAACGATTATTTCTTTCATCAGTTATTAGCACAAGAAGGTTATATCGTCTTGAGCATTGATCCGCGCGGAACACAATATAGAGGTGCAGATTTTAAAAAGTCGACTTATCTGCAACTTGGCAAGCTCGAAATTCAAGATGTGTTGGCAGCTACCAAAGTTTTTGCGCAACGTGCCGACGTCGATGCGTCGCGTTTGGGTATCATGGGCTGGAGTTACGGCGGCTTCATGTCATCATTGGCCATGACAAAAGGTCAAGGCTTATTTAAAATGGGCATTGCTGTAGCACCCGTTACCAATTGGCGTTTTTATGACAACATCTATACCGAGCGTTTCATGCGCACGCCACAAGAAAACCCGAAAGGTTATGACGACAACTCGCCCATTAATTTCGCCAAAGATTTACAGGGCAAGTACTTTTTAATCCATGGTGCTGCCGATGACAACGTGCACTACCAAAACAGTATGGAAATGATCAGTGCAATGGTTAAAGCCAACAAGCAATTCGATCTTTTTATTTATCCAAATAAAAATCATGGCATCTATGGTGGGAATACCCGCAATCACTTATTTAACATGATTCACACTTACATTTTAGAAGAACTCTAAACTTTAACTGTTAATAATTGTTTTTATGACGAGTGTTGTACATTATTTGCACTTTCTTTTGTAATTTAGGCACACAATTATCAAACGACATATTTCCATCACATGAGTGAAACAGCCAAAATCGAACTCGACGGCAAAGTATACGAACTTCCCGTTGTAGTCGGCACAGAAAATGAAAAAGCAATCGACATCTCCAAATTGCGCGATTTAACCGGTTACATTACCTTAGATACTGGCTATAAAAATACTGGTGCTACCAAAAGCGCCATTACTTTCTTGGATGGTGAAAAAGGCATCTTGCACTACAGAGGTTATTCGATTGAGCAACTCGCCGAAAAGGCTTCGTTTATTGAGGTGGCTTATTTGCTCATTTACGGCAATTTGCCAACGCAGTCTGAACTAGATTCTTTCCAGGATAGCATCTGCAAGCATACGCTTGTCCACGAAGACATGAAACAGTTTTTTGAAGCGTACCCGTCTAAAGCACATCCAATGGGTGTACTTTCTTCCATGGTGGCTTCATTGGCAACGTTTTATCCAGAATCGCTCGATCCAAATCGCAGCCCTGAGGCTAAAAACCTGACCATACACCGCTTGTTGGCTAAGTTGCCGACATTGGCTGCTTGGTCTTATAAAAACCTGATCCGTCATCCATTCATGTACCCGCGCAATGAATACGATTATTGCAAAAACTTCATGTACATGATGTTCTCGATGCCAACCCAAGACTACCACGTAGATCCAGTTGTCATCGACGCCCTCAATAAGCTCCTCATCTTGCACGCAGACCACGAACAAAACTGTTCTACTTCTACAGTGCGCATCGTCGGTTCTTCGCAAGCCAACCTTTATTCTACTGTTTCTGCAGGAATTTCTGCACTTTGGGGTCCGCTACACGGTGGAGCCAACCAAGAAGTGATCGAAATGCTCGAACGCATTCATGCCGACGGCGGTAACGTAGACAAATGGGTTGCCAAAGCAAAAGATAAAGAAGATCCATTCCGCCTCATGGGCTTCGGACACCGCGTCTACAAAAACTTTGACCCGCGTGCCAACATCATCAAAAAAGCCTGCGACGACGTCCTCGAAAAATTAGGCGTCAACGACCCACTATTGGCAATTGCTAAAAAATTGGAGAAAGTAGCCCTAGAAGACGAATACTTCAAAGCGCGCAATCTTTATCCAAACGTAGATTTCTACTCTGGTATTATTTACAAGGCTTTGGGTATCCCAACCGAAATGTTTACCGTTATGTTTGCTATTGGTCGCCTCCCAGGCTGGATTGCCCAATGGAAAGAAATGACCGAAAACAAAGAACCAATTGGGCGTCCGCGTCAGATCTACACAGGTCAAACCAATCGCAACTACGTTCCAATTGAGCAGCGTTAAGCGCTCCGTTCAACAAACAGAAATAAAAAAGGCGCTCAATTGAGCGCCTTTTTACCTTGAAATAATTCGTATTTCCTGAATTCACATTCGATATCGCCGTTGAACACACGGTGTTTTTGCGAGGCCTTTAGTCCGATCGCATGAAAACCTTCGACGGTTCCGCTAATGACACACGCTTTGCTGCCGGTCATTTCGTGCTTGAGCCAAGTGCCCAAAGCGCCATAGAGTTCTTCGACGTCTGTGGAGAGTCTTTCGTCGTAGGGTGGGTTGGTCAGGATAAACACAGGCGGTTCAATTTTGAGTTTGTCAAAAGGAGCGGAATGAACTTCCACAAAACGACCGAAAGAAAAAGTGCGGAGGTTCCTGCGCGCCTTCAAGACCATTTCATCTGAGATGTCTCCACCAATGATGCGGCAAGGCAGCTCCCTCACAATGCGCGGTGCGTTTTGGTAAATTTCTTCCCAGCAACTGGCATCATAGTTTTTGAGGTTTTTAAAGGCGTAGTGCTGTCTTTCTATGTTACTTGGAATGCCACTAGCTAAAAGCGCAGCTTCAACGAGCAATGTTCCCGAACCACAAAAAGGATCTACAAAAGTTTGCTTGCGGTCCCAGCCCGACATTCTGATCAAGCAGGCCGCTACTACTTCATTGAGTGGCGCTGGGCCAACCGCTGTACGGTAGCCGCGCTGAAACAACGGAATACCGCTTGTATTTACCGAAATAGTCACTTCTTTGTCTTTGATGTAGAGGTCTAGCAGGACGCTCGGTTTCTTGACATCGATATTGGGGCGCTCATTGGTTTTGTCTTTGAAGACATCGACAATGGCGTCTTTGACGAGTAAAAACGGATAATGCGTATTGTTAAAAATTGGGGAAAAGATGGCGCCTTTGATGGCAAATGTTTTATGGACATCAAAAAGCTCATGCCATTTGATTCGGAGTGCGCGTTTGTAGAGGTCTTCTTCGCTTTGAATGTAGAATTTGTCTATTTCAACCAAAACGGAGATGGCACAACGGCAATAGAGGTTGAGTTTGTAGACATCGGCCCAAGTTCCTTTGAGCTGAACAGCTCTGTTGAGCAGCTCGACTTCAGGATAGCCAAGTTCTTTGAGTTCTTCGGCAAGGATGGCCTCGAAGCCAAAAAAACTTTTAAGTGTGATGGTGAGCAAAGGGCTTTTTGGACTGGGTTGTGGATGCATTATTTTGGGATTCGTTAACTTTGTACAAAAGAACGAATTTGTCGAAGACCAAATACCTCTTGCCCTTCCTTTTTTTTACGTTGCAGTTGTTTGCACAGCAGCGTCAGCGCGTGGGTGTGGTCTTGAGTGGCGGTGGCGCTTCGGGTGTAGCGCATGTGGGCGTGCTCAAAGCGCTCGAAGAACATCAAATTCCAATCGATTATATTGTAGGCACTTCTGCCGGTGCGCTCGTGGGAGCCATGTACGCCAGTGGCTATTCGCCTGCAGAAATTGAAGCCTACGTGCTGTCGGAGTCTTTTCAACTAATGGTAAAAGGACAGGAAGAGGCCGATCAGCAGTTTTTGTTCTATCAAGATGCCTCGAGTGCGTCGATGTTTAATTTTACGGTTTCTCAGGACAGCATTCTTCAAAAATCTTTGCCGCTCGCCTTTATTGATCCCACTTACCTCGATTACGAGATGCTCAAAATCTTTGGCCGAACAAGTGTTTCTGTCCAAGATGATTTCAATCAGCTATTTGTGCCTTATCGCTGCGTGGCTTCTGCTGTTGAAACCAAAAAAAGTGTGGCTTTTGCCCGCGGCAAGCTCAATCAGGTGGTGCGCGCCTCCATGACCTTTCCGCTTTACCTCAATCCGATACGGGTCAATGGCGTGTTGTATTTTGATGGCGGGCTTTACAATAACTTCCCTATTGATGTGCTGTACAACGACTTTCAGCCTGATTTCATTATTGGGAGCAATGTATCTAAAAATTTAGCGCCAGTCTCAGAACGCGACTTTTTTGGTCTGCTCACGAGCATGATGACCACTCCAACCAACTATGCCATGCCCTGTGCCGAAGGCTTCATTATTGAGCCCAACACGACGGTAGGTACGTTTGATTTCGCCGATGTAAAGCAAGCCATTAAAGATGGATATGAAGCCACTAACTTGCAAATGGATAGCATTTTAAAGTACGTGAGTTCCCGTGTCGATTCTACTGAACTCGCTCAGAAAAGACAGCAATTTAAGCACAACTTACTTCCTTTACGCGTGAGTCTTGTACGCGCTAGTTCAGACCGCAGGCAAGATCTTCCCTTTGTTCGCAATTCAATTTTACCGAAATTTAGTAAGCTCATTCTCGACAGCACGGCGCTTGAAAAACGCTATTTCAAGACGCTCTCCTCTCCCTATTTTAGTTTTGTGACACCTACATTTGAGAGGGGAACTCCAAATCATTTAACGCTGCGCTTGAAAGTCAATAAAGCCAATGCGTTTCGCGTCGATTTCGGTGGGCTGATGTCTTCTAGAGCTATTAATACCGGTTATTTGAGTATGGCTTATCGCAGAGCGGGCTACGTTGGGCAAAGACTTGAAGTTGCCTCGTACTTCGGGAAATTTTATGGTTCTGGAAAGGTCAATTATGAGTTAGTGATTCCTGGCAGTATGCCCATTTCCTTGAGTGCTTATTTGGTGCTCAACCGCTGGGATTACTTCAAAAGTTTTGCCACATTTTTTGAAGATGTCAAGCCCTCGTTTTTAGTGCAAGACGAACGCTATTCAGGACTACAGCTTAAAATTCCAACCGGCAGCCACGCCATCATCACCGCCAATACCCGTATGTTTTGGCTAGAAGACTCCTATTACCAAACAAGCAACTTCACCAAAGAAGATACTGCGGATTACACTTCCTTTGTTGGGGAGAGTATCCGCTTGGCATTTACACAAAACACACTCAACCGCAAGCAATTTGCCAGTTCCGGGAGTTTTTTTGAGCTCAAGGCGAGTTATGTCCGCGGCAGAGAACTGACCTATCCGGGTTCTACCTCTATCTCCAACGACACCAGCAGCAAAAACCATAAATGGGTCAGTATCCAATTAGAGTTATTGAGTTTTCCTTTTCAAAAGAAGCAAATAGTGAATTTTGGTGTGCATTTCAAATCGGTTCTCAATAGCCAATCGCTTTTTGCCAATTACACCGCGAGTATGCTTGCGCTTCCGGGCTTGAATGTCTTGCCAGATCTCGACACCTATTTTATTGCCGCTTACCGATCCACACAATACGCGTGTTTGGGCACCCAACTCATCCTGAGTCCGCTCAAAAATATCGACTTCAGACTGGATGCCTATGCTTTCTTACCGATTATCCAATTGGTACTCAATCCGGATGGCACCTTCACCTATGCCAAGCCGCTAGATGGCAGGAGTATTTTGGCGGCAGGTCATGTCATTTACCATTCTCCTGTTGGTCCGGTTAGGGCTACACTCAATTACTTACCTAAATACGCGCAGCCTTTTCAATTTCAATTGAGTTTTGGCTACCTTTTATTTAATGAACGCGCAATTCGCTAACAACATGACAAACAATTTTATCCTCAACGGTATTCAGCAAATGGGCATTGGTGTGCCAGATGTTCAAGGAATTTGGTCTTGGTACCGCCAAGCTTTTGGACTCGACGTCCGTATTTTTGAAGAAGCAGCGCCCGCTCCGCTCATGACCCGATACACTGGTGGGGTAGTGCAGCACCGCACGGCTACATTGGCACTCAATATGGCAGGCGGCGGCGGCTTTGAGATTTGGCAGTTCACATCCCGACCTACCGAAAAAGCTGCTTTTGAGCCACAACTTGGCGACTACGGTGTTTTTATTTGTAAAATCAAGTCCGAAGACGTGCGCCATACCCAACAACATTTAGCGCAAATGGGTGCCAATGTCAGTGCTGCTTACCATGACCCCGCAGGCCGCTGGACTTGTTATGTTCAGGATCCAAACGGTAATTATTTTCAGATTGTGGAGGGTCGCTCTTGGTTTGGCACCTCCAAGCATCCTTCCAAATGTGGTGGCGTTGCTGGAGCTGTAATAGGCGTTTCCGATATGGACAAAAGTCAGCGTTTTTACCAAGATTTGCTCGGTTATGAGCAAAAAATCTATGATGAAGCACAAGTTTTTACCGATTTTGATTTTTTTCCAAGAGGGAAGGAAGCGTTCCGCAGGGTGTTGTTGACGCATCCGAAAGTACGCGGTGGCTACTTTGCTCAATTATTGGGAATAACAGAAATTGAATTGGTCGAGTTAAGTTCAAAAACAGGCGCTAGACAAATTTTTGAGAACCGTTTCTGGGGAGACTGGGGCTTTATTCACCTTTGCTTTGATGTGCAGGGCATGAATGCGCTTAAATTGCGTTGCGACGAATTTGGAACGCCGTTTACAGTAGATTCAGACAACTCTTTTGACATGGGCGAGGCCGCAGGCCGTTTTGCTTACATCGAGGATCCGGATGGCTACTGGATTGAATTTGTAGAAACGCACAAAGTACCTATTTTCAAGAAACTCGGTCTTTACCTGAACCTCAAGCAAGGCCGTGCGCCGAAGCATTTGCCTAAATGGATGCTCAAGGCTTTGGGGCTCAATCGGGTGAAATAAGTTTCAGGCAGTTCCTAACTTATTAAAGTAGTCCCTTTACGCGCAAGAATTCATCGAGGCTTTCAATATCAGTAAACAGGACCTCTCTGGCCTTGCTGCCTTGGAATGGCCCAATGATATTCATACCTTCTAACTGATCCACAATGCGTCCAGCGCGGTTGTAACCGAGCTTGAGCTTGCGTTGCAGCAAACTTGCAGAACCCTGCTGATTGATGACCACAATACGTGCAGAATCTACAAACATGTTGTCGATTTCATTCATATCGATGTCGCCGCTGGCTTCTGAACCTTCTGGTACGTATTCTGGCAAGATCAGTGCTTCTGGATAGGCACGCTGCGCGCCAATGAAACTACAGATGTCTTCCACCTCTGGCGTATCGACAAAACCACACTGCAAGCGCTTCATTTCGGAGCCTGTTGAGATGAGCATGTCTCCGCGGCCAATTAGCTGATCGGCACCTGAAGCATCTAAAATGGTGCGCGAATCGATTTTCGATAAAACTCTAAAGGCAATACGCGCCGGGAAGTTTGCTTTGATCATACCGGTAATGACGTTCACCGACGGGCGCTGCGTTGCCACAATGAGGTGTATGCCAATGGCGCGGGCGAGTTGTGCAATGCGGGCAATAGGATGTTCTACTTCTTTGCCGGCGGTCATGATGAGGTCGGCAAATTCGTCGATGAGTACCACAATGTAAGGTAGGTAGCGGTGTCCTTTTTCCGGATTCAAGCGACGACCAATAAATTTGGCGTTGTATTCTTTGATGGTCCGGACGCTGGCGTCTTTGAGGAGTTCATAGCGCTCGTCCATTTCGATACACAGCGAGTTAAGCGTATTGACCACCTTGGACGTGTCCGTAATGATCGCATCTTCTTCTCCTGGAAGTTTGGCCAAGAAATGGCGTTCAATTTTATTGAATAAGGTCAATTCGACTTTCTTCGGATCGACCAAAACGAACTTCACCTGGGCGGGGTGTTTTTTGTACAAGATGGAAATCAGAATGGCATTTAAACCTACTGATTTACCTTGCCCTGTAGCACCAGCCACCAATAAGTGAGGCATTTTGGTGAGGTCAAACACGTATGTTTCATTGGTAATGGTTTTACCCATGACAATCGGCAGTTCGCCGTCGAAATGCTGAAATTTATCAGAGGCTATGAGCGAGCGCATCGAGACCATTTCAGGGTTGGAATTGGGTACCTCAATACCGATGGTTCCTTTTCCTGGTATAGGTGCAATAATGCGGATGCCGAGTGCTGAAAGGCTGAGCGCGATGTCGTCTTCTAGGTTTTTGATTTTGGAGATGCGGACGCCTGGCGCAGGTACAATTTCGTAGAGTGTAACGGTTGGCCCAACGGTGGCTTTGATTTTCGCGATGTCAATTTTGTAGTGCGAAAGCGTTTCTACAATGCGGTCCTTGTTGTTCTCGAGCTCTTCTTTGCTAACCGAAACGCCACTTGATACGTAATCTTTCATGAGTTCTAGCGGCGGCAAAAGGTAGCCTTCGAGGTCTTTGGTGGGGTCGTATTCTCCGTGTTCGCTCACCAACTGGTTGGCCAAGATATCTTCGTCGGCAACAGGAAGCGTTACTGGTGGCACCACAACGGGGTCGTCGCCAAGTTCGATTTCAAAATCTGAACTCAGTGTGTTTTCTTCAAGCGGAGCAACCGGTATATCTTTTTTAACCTGGACAATGAGTTCGCTTTCTTCGTCAAAAATGTCGTCGTCGTCCCCATCGTCAAAAACAACAGGTTTAGAGATGTCGTCGGCCTTGATTTGGTCTTCTTTGATGGTGTTGACCACATAAATGTCATCAAAGGGAGCTGCAGCATCAGCAAAGGCTTCGTTTGTCTCGTTTTCAGGGCTTTCTGTAGTGCCAAATAAGCGTTGTAGCAAGGCGTGGTAGTTGGGGCTAAATTGCAGGGAGGTCAGTACAAAAAATGCAACGACATGCATGAAAAGCGTACCGAAACCACCAAAAGTGAGTTGTAACCATTCGTTGGTGAAATACCCAAATGCGCCACCTGCGTAACTAATTTGTGGACTAAAAAATCCCAAAAATATAGAGCCCCAAAGCACGTAGCTGATCACGATGCTCGTGGTGCGAACCAAAGGCACCAATGCGGTTCCGAATAAAATTTTAAATCCGCCAATAAACAATAGAAAGATGAGACCAAAAGATGGCAGGCCAAAGCCGCGATGTATGAGCAGGTGAGAGGTCCAGGCGCCAAATTTCCCCAACCAGTTTTCTACCGCTGGCAAATCTGAGTTGAAAATGTAAGCTACAAAACTTCGGTTCAGGAGTTGGTCTTGGTCCTTGGCCCAAGTAAACAGATAAGAGACACAAGCCAAGAATAAATAGATGCTAAGTAAACTCAGTACTGCACCTGCAAAAAGTTTAATTTTAGGTAAATTTAGGCGCTCAAGCAAGCCTATTTTGGGCAGGTTTTTGCGCGTAGCTTGAGCCGTTTCTTTTGGCCGGTCTGAAGCTTCTTCGCGTTTATTGGGCTTCGATGCGTTTGTTGCTTCGTTTTTTGGAGCTGATTTCGCGGCTGATTTAGGGATATATTCGTTTTCTTCCATGAGGCTTTAGCGTCTAATGAAACGAAAATACGGCAAAGGGTCACATGAAAATTGATAGCAGAGCAAACCTATAAACAGCAAGCTGTTAGTTAATCTTGGCTGGGGCTATTTTGGTTCGTTTTCGACCACTCCAAAAAGACCTCTAAAGGCAGCACTTTGTATTTTTTATCCGGGACAAATAGCGAAAACGGAGGTTGTCGGCGGTCTACTTTTTGGAGCTCAAAAGCCATGTAGCCAAAATCGGTCGGGATTTGCCCTTTAACCGGTAAGCCGGGTGCTCCTTCGAGCCCAACAAAGTAGCGATTAGGTATCGATTTTGTGAAATACATTGGCTTAGTTTCAATTTTTGTTGCAACTTCGGCTTCCCTGCAACGCAGATCGGCAATGCGCTGCCATTCCCAATGCTTGTGAAATTGATAAGACGCCACTTTTTTGGCTGTATCATTGATTTGAACGGCAAAGAATAGCCCGTCGATTTCGATGAGTGAAATTAATTTTTGCCGACCTAAATGATGGATGCTTTCTTGTTTTTTTCCGTCGGACATGAGGTAGTTGTACCGAACCAAAGAATCTAAGGCATAGATAAATAGCTTTCCTTCTATGGTGTCTTTGTTCAGGAGGTCGACAGACACCAAATTGTATTCGAGGCTACCGGTAAACTGTTTTTGAGCAATGCAGAGCTGGGCGAGGGCTGTAAACAAGGAAAGATAGGCGAACTTGAGCATAGACAAAGGTAAGAATCCTAGTGATTTGTTATGAAAACCTTTGGTAAAATAGCCTTATCTTTGTGCTAGCCTCTAAAGGTCAACTATGTCAAAAAACATTCATTTCATCTTCAATCCTACTGAATTAGGTGCCGGCACTCGCGGTGCTTCACTTGGACCGGAGGCCATTCGCGCAGCAGCCCGAACAAAAGGCAAAACCCTATTCGCTGAGTATCCAATTAATGTAGTTGAGCAACACAACGATATGCTCGATCGCAAGAGTCCTTTTGTTTTTGCCAAGAACATTGATGGCTTGCGTCAGGTTTTTGATTCACTCGATCTACAAATCGCATCTAGTATGCAAGCGGGTGCGTTCCCTATCCTCATTTCAGGAGACCACAGTGCAGCAGCAGGTACACTTGCTAGTCTTCACAAACAATTTCCAACGCAGCGAATTGGCGTTGTTTGGATAGACGCGCATGCCGATATCCATTCGCCCTACACCACACCTTCAGGTAATATTCACGGGATGCCCATTGCAGCTGCACTCGGTTTGGATCATCTTCATTTGGCCAAAAACGAACTTGATGCGGCTACAATTGCACATTGGAATAGCCTCAAGAGTACTGCTTTTTTACCCCAAGATTTAGTCTATATTGGCGTTCGCGATACCGAAACGCAAGAAGATGCCATCATGGCCGAATTAGGCTTGAAAAACTATACGGTTGCCGAACTCCGCAGTATTGGTTTAAACGCTTGTTTAGCTGCCATCTCTGCACAACTTCAAGACTGCGACCTCATTTACGTGTCATTTGACGTCGACAGCATAGATCCAACAGAAACTTCTTACGGTACTGGCACACCTGTTCCTGACGGCATTACCTTTGCCGAAGCCCAAACGTTGCTCACTTATTTTGCCCAAGACCCCAAGACGGTTGCGATAGAAATGGTGGAGATCAATCCTTGTTTGGACGACGAAAAAAACAGAATGGCCGAAGCGGCACTTGAGCTCATCGAAAACATCATTAAGCACCTTTCCTAAAAAAAATGGAACAACACATACGCCAAGCGCTAATCAAGGCTGCACCCGAATTATTTGGCTGCGCCATCACCGAAGAACTTATTCAGTTTCAGCAAACGCGCAAGGATGTAGAGGGTGACCTCACGCTTGTGGTATTCCCATTTGTCAAGCTCTTGCGCTGTGCCCCTCAGGCTGCCGGCGACAAACTCAAAACATGGATAGAAGCCAACGTACCAGGTGTTTCACATTGTATTGTCATCAACGGGTTTTTGAATATCATCCTGACAGATGCCTACTGGCTCTCCCAATTTAGCAAAATGCAAGCCCAGCCTCATTACGGTTTTGCAGAAGTCGACTCCAAGCCAACGGTCATGGTAGAATACGCTTCGCCCAACACCAATAAGCCTTTGCATTTAGGGCATTTGCGGAATATTTTCCTCGGTGCAGCAGTTGCAGAAATTTTGCGCGCTGTGGGCCACAAGGTGGTGCGCACGCAAGTGATCAACGACCGCGGTATCCATATATGCAAATCCATGCTCGCGTGGGAGAAATTCTCCCCTGTCAATGCCCGTGGCGAACGTGAAACCCCTGCCAATACAGGTCTAAAGGGCGATAAGCTCGTGGGAAAATACTATGTGGAGTTCGATAGAGCCCTGCAACTAGAGGCCAAAGAAATCATGGCTGAGTGGCAAAGTGGGAACTTTTCTGACACCCCTGAAGCCATTCAACAAGCGGTCTTGAATTTTGAGCAGGCCAAGCAAGATAAAGACGAAAAAGCCCAAGCGGCGATCGACGACAAAATCAAAGAACTCGCCAAAAACCAGACCTCCATTTTACAAGAAGCCAAACATATGCTTGTCAAGTGGGAGGCCCGTGACCCGCAAGTGTATTTACTCTGGACCACCATGAACGGTTGGGTTTATGCAGGTTTTGACCAAACCTACGCGCAAATGGGTGTTTCTTTTGACAAACTATATTACGAATCAGACACCTTCCTCTTAGGCAAAGACCAAGTCATGGAAGGCTTGAAAGCGGGTGTTTTTTATCAAAAACCAGATGGCTCAGTCTGGATAGACCTCACCGCCGATGGCCTCGATGAAAAACTTGTGCTGCGCTCAGACGGCACCGCTGTTTACATGACCCAAGATATCGGCACCGCCATAGACCGCTTCAAAGACTATCCTGATTTGCACGGAATGGTTTATACTGTAGGCAATGAGCAAGATTACCACTTCAAGGTTTTGTTTTTGATCTTGCAAAAACTCGGTTACACTTGGGCCAACAATTGCTTTCATTTGAGCTACGGCATGGTAGACCTCCCGAGTGGCAAAATGAAGTCTAGAGAAGGTACGGTCGTCGATGCCGACGACCTCATGGCTGAAGTGATTGAAAAAGCCAATGCCATGACCCAAGAAAGAGGTCATTTAGAGGGTTTAAGTGAGGCCGAACGCCAAGCGCTTTATACCCAAATTGGTATCGGCGGTCTCAAATATTATTTGCTAAAGGTGGATCCTAAAAAGCGCATGCTTTTCAATCCAGAAGAATCCATAGACCTCACGGGCAATACAGGCCCGTTCTTGCAGTATGCCCATGCGCGCATCTCCACCTTGTTAGAAAAAGCGGCTTACCAACCTGCGGCAATCGAAGTGGCTACAGCTTTGCGTCCTGAAGAAAAGGAAATCATCAAGCAATTGTCTTATTTTGAAGGCGCTCTTCAAGAGGCCGCCAAAGGATATTCACCAGCGCTTTTGGCCAATTACACTTATGAATTGGTTAAGTTATATAATGCGTTTTATCAGGGTGTCAAAATTGTAATCGAACCGGATCAAGCAGTGCGTCAGTTGAGACTCGCCTTGAGTGCTGAGGTGCGTCAGACCATTGCAAAAGCGTTGTCTTTGCTCGGTATTGCGGCGCCTGCGCGCATGTAAAAACTTGCTTATTTTTTGCCAAAAATGACTTCGTCGGTGAGTTGGCGCACCATCACAAACAATTCGTCCTTGAAGGTCTGAGCTTCGTAGGTGCCGCGTTCAATCATGCGCAGTTTGTGCTCCCATTGGCCCGTAAGTTCGGGGCTTTTCAGCATTTCGTATGAAATTTTATCAATTAAGGCCATGCCGGTTGGGGTGGCAATGAGGTTCTTTTTCTTCTTCTCGACGTATTGGCGTTTGAATAACGTTTCGATGATGCTTGCCCGCGTGGAAGGTCGGCCGATGCCATTTTCTTTCATGACCTCGCGCATTTCTTCGTTTTCGACAAGTTTACCTGCGGTTTCCATGGCGCGCAGTAAGGTGGCTTCTGTGTAGTATTTTGGAGGGCTGGTCTTGCCTTCGTGAATAAATGGCGCGTGAGGGCCGCTCTCTCCTTTAGTGAACTGCGGCAAGATTTTGTCTTCGGGGTTGGTTTGTTGGGCCTTGAGGTCGTCGTAGAGCACGCGCCAGCCTTTGTCTAGGACCTGCTTACCTGTGGCTTTGAATTCGAGTGCCGCAACTTTGCCTAAAACGGTGGTGTTGGATACCTTACACTCTGGATAAAACACCGCAATAAAGCGCCGCACGATCAGGTCATAGACACGTTGTTCGTCGGGGCTGATGCCCGAAGGCGCCACACCAGTCGGAATAATGGCGTGGTGATCCGTGATTTTTTTGTCGTCGAAAATCTGCTTCGATTTCTTGATCGGATGGCCGGCAAGTGCTTCGGTAAAGCGTTTGTAGTCGCGGAGCCCAGCGAGAATGCCAGGAATTTTTGGGTGTAAGTCTTCCGACAGATAGGTGGTGTCTACGCGCGGGTAGGTCACCAATTTTTTCTCGTAGAGGCTCTGCACTTTGTTGAGGGTATCTTCGGCAGAGTAGGCGTAATAGCGGTTGCCATCTACTTGCAGCGAAGTGAGGTCGTAGAGTCTGGGGTTGCCTTCTTTGGCATTTTTTTGCTCAAAGGAGGTGACCTCGAAGGGCTGATCTTGGAGGTAATCCAGGCCTTTTTGAGCTTTTTCTTTGGTTTTAAGGCGCTCAATTTGGCAGCTGAATTCAGTCTCGCGGTAGATTGTTTTGAGCTCAAAGAAGGTTTCTCCTTTGAAGGCATCTATTTCTTTTTGCCGCTGCACAATGAGCGCGAGGGTGGGCGTTTGTACGCGCCCCACCGATAGGGTTTGCTTGTCTCGGCCGTATTTACGGGTAAAAAGCCGCGTACCGTTGATCCCCAAGACCCAATCGCCGACCGCCCGAGCGTTGCCTGCTGCAAAGAGGCGGTCAAAATCACTCCCCGGCCTCAGTTTCTTGAATCCATCCTTGATGGCTTCTTCGGTCAGTGAAGAGATCCAGAGTCGCTTCACGGGAACTTTGCATTTGGCCTTGAGCAAGACCCAGCGCTGAATGAGCTCTCCTTCTTGCCCGGCATCACCGCAGTTAATGACCTCTGTGGCTTGGCTCACGAGCCGTTCAATGACGTGAAATTGCTTTCTAGCGCCGTCGTCGCCGCGCAGCTTGATGCCAAATTGTGCGGGTATGATCGGGAGGTCTTCGAGTTTCCAGTATTTCCAGTTGGGGTTGTAGTCTTCGGGGTCTTTGAGTGAGCACAAATGCCCATAGACCCAAGTAACGGCATAGCCATTGCCTTCTAGGTAGCCATCCTTGCGGTTTTTGGCTCCTAAAATTTCCGCTAAATCACGGGCAACACTGGGTTTTTCGGCTATACAGACTATCATCAATTACTGAAAGCGCTTGATGCCGCCCTCCAAGAATTGTTTGTATGACTTGATGTCTGGGGTGTAGCCAATGGCTTTGGTGAGGTCGTTGCCTTCGTGGTCTGTGACAACATACAATGGCTGCTGGAAGCTTTTGTAGCGCGTCATTTGGTAATCGGCCCATTTGTTTCCGACAGTGCGAATAGCTCCACTGAGGTTAGACACGCGCTGCTCACTAGCAGGCAGCATTTCGCGGTCATCTACATACAAGGAAATGATCACAAATTTCTTTTGGAGCATGGGGCGAATTTCATCGTTGGTCCAGACCGTACTTTCCGTTTTTCGGCAGTTCTGGCAAGCGTGGCCAGTGAAGTCGAGCAAGATAGGTAAGTTGCGTTTTTTGGCGTAAGCGCGGCCTTTTTCGAGGTCGTGGAAAACGAGAATTGAGCCGTCGCCCACCGGATGCATTTCTGCAGCGAATTGTGCAGAAATGGAATCTTCAATCAGGCCTGTTTCTTGCCCGCCATTGACCCAACGGAAGTTGTCTTCGGAGTGCGTGCGCGGTGGTGCAATACCGTCAATTAAAGTAAGTGGTGCGCCGAACATACCGGTAAAGAGGTATACCGAGAAAACCAATGCGATGAGCGCAAACATAAAGCGCGTGACGCTCAGTTTTTGCACAGGAGAGTCATGAGAGAATTGCAATTTGCCAAGAAGGTAAATACCCATGATAAAGAACAAAACAAACCAAATACCTACAAACCACTCGCGGGTGAGGAGGTCCCAGTGGTAGGCGAGGTCTACTGAAGACAAGAATTTAAGAGCTAGTGCAAGCTCGGTGAGGCCGAGCACCACTTTAACTGAATTGAGCCATCCGCCAGATTGGGGCAAGCTGTTTAGCCATCCTGGGAAAATAGCAAAAAGTGTAAATGGAATGGCGAGTGCTAAAGAAAAACCGGTCATGCCCACGGCTGGCGTGAGATAAGAGCCAGAAGTGGCCGCCTCTACGAGTAAACTACCGATGATCGGGCCGGTGCAAGAAAAAGATACCAAGCCCAACGTAAAGGCCATAAAGAAGATGCCGAGATAACCACCGCGGTCTGCTTGTTGGTCCATTTTGTTGACCCAAGAATTGGGCAACTGGATTTCAAAAGCACCCAAGAAGGAGAAGGCAAACAGTACAAAAATACTGAAGAAGATGAGGTTCATCCAGACATTTGTAGAAAGGTCATTGAGGCCAAGAGGGCCCATAATGGCTGTGAAAACCAAGCCAAAAGCGACATAAATGAGTACGATAGACGCACCGTAAATGAGCGCCTTGAAAATCCCTTCGCGACGCGTTTTGGATTGTTTAGTAAAGAACGTAACGGTCATTGGGATCATTGGGAACATACAAGGCGTGAGCAAAGCCACAAGCCCCGCAATAAAGCCCGCAATGAAGATCATGACATTCGAATCTTTTTTCTTTTCTTTTTGCTGGATAGGCTCAGGCGCTTGGTCCACACTTGTTGGTGCTGCGCTGGTGTCTGCATTGGCTGTTTGAGCCGTTGATGTGGTGTCTGCTACAGGAGCTGCTGCACCAGAGGCTTTGTAGCCACTCACTTTGAATTTGGCAGTATAATCAAATGGGGGCAAGCAACCTTCGTGATTGCAGAGTTGGAAAAACAAAGCGCAATTAGCGGTGAAAGCTTCGTCAGTAAGGATCTCAATTTTTTGCTTGAAAACCGCTTTGTTTTCAAAATAAAGAGAAGTGCCGAGTTCATCTTTTTGAACCAATGGGGTCCCGATTTCGAAGGTTTTACCAACCGTTTTATAGTCTTTGTTGGCCTTGAACTTGAACTCGGGAACTATGCCCGTGTCGTCGGCAGCCATAGGATCATGTTTGAGCGAAAAAATATGGTATTCGGGCATGAGTTTGCCGGTAAAAACCAAATTGGCGTGGCTATCATCAATTTTTTCAACGGTTAAGTTCCATTTGATAAACTGACTCATAAAGTCCTGGGCTTGACTCCCAAAAGAGATCGCGAAAAGTATGGCACTTAGAAGGATTGCTTTCATGAGGTTGGAGATATTAATTATGGTTTGAAAGGTGTCACCTTGATTTCAAAAGGGATTGTTTTGGGTGGCAAACAACGCTTGTCGTCGCAGAGCATATAAGTGAGTTCACCTTTTACGATAGTTGGTTTTTTGACAGAAATGGGTGCAATAAGGGCATATTCCTTTTCAAAATAATGGACCATGGCACCGAAATTAGGATCGAAGTGTTCTATCATTTGGCCAACTTCTATCCAGGGTTCGTTAATGTTAACGGCTTTGTTTTTTTCTAATGTAATTTGGGTAGGTATGGGGCCTGCCTCTGGTTCGAGGTGGATGGAGTAGATATGCCAACCTGTTTCGATTTGCGCTTTCGCTTCAATGCATTTAGAAGAATTCAGACCGAAAGTCCAATGAATCTTTTCTTGACCAAAAGCACAAGTGCTTAGCAACGAGAAGAATGCAAAAGTTAGGAGAGCAGCGCGCATGAGTTTAAATCTTTGAATTCTCGAAATTACAAAAAATATCGTCAGCGTCGTGTGCCTTGGCTTACCATTTGAGTCTTGGGTCTGCGGCACAGCCTTGGTCTAGGGTGTAGCCAGCCGCTAGATAGAAAGATCCGGCCATAGCGATCATGGCGGCGTTGTCTGTGCAATAGCTCATTTTGGGTATAGAGACATTCCAGCCTACTTCGCGCTTGGATAGTAGGCGATTTCTGAGTTCAGAATTGGCCGAAACGCCACCGGCAATGACAACTGTTCGAATGCCCGTTTGCTTGACCGCTTTCTCGAGTTTGGCCATCAAAATGGAAACAATGCTATTTTGGATGCTCGCACAAAGGTTGTCGCGTTGGTCTTGGCGAAAGTTGGGCGTTTGTTTTTCGGCTGCTTGCAGTGTGTACAGGATGGACGTCTTTAGGCCGCTGAAACTGAAGTCGAGGTCTTTGATTTGCGGTTTGGCAAACTCAAATGCCTTTGGATTGCCAAGTGCCGCGTATTGATCAATTAAAGGTCCGCCAGGGTAGGGCAAGCCGAGCATTTTTGCAGCTTTGTCGAAGGCTTCGCCCGCGGCGTCGTCTATAGTGCTGCCAATAACTTGCATATCCAAAGCGTCATTGACACGCACAATTTGGGTGTGTCCGCCGCTGACGGTGAGGCACAAAAATGGAAAGGTGGGCGCGGCGTCGCTGGCGTCTGCGATAAAATGCGCTAAAATATGTGCTTTCATGTGGTGAACGCCTACGAGTGGGATGTTGAGCGCCAGTGCGAGTGCTTTGGCAAAGGAGGTGCCCACGGTGAGTGAGCCCATGAGCCCTGGGCCTTGTGTAAAAGCAATGGCGTCGAGGTCTGAGAGCGAGAGTTGGGCGGTTTGCAGCGCGGTTTGCACCACCGGAATGATGTTTTCTTGATGGGCGCGGCTGGCCAGTTCGGGTACCACGCCACCGAATTGTTCGTGCACGGCTTGCCCCGCAATGATATTGGCACGAATTTCGTTGTCGACGAGGATGGCTGCGGAGGTGTCGTCGCACGACGACTCAATGCCTAGTATAATCTTGGGTTTTGCTGTCAAAAGATTGCTAATTTTGTAACAAACATGACAAAGGTACTCAAAATCGCGGGCCTAACACTTGGCATTCTACTAGAGTGGTTGCTGATCCTTGTCATCTTTTTAGCATTTGCCATTCGCAGCTCATCGGTGCAAACCTATTTGGCCAATAGGGCCACAGCCTATCTGAGTTCAGAATTGCAGGCAAAAGTAAATATTGGCGCCGTAGATATCGTTTTGTTTCGCTATGTCGACCTTAAAGATGTCTACCTAGAAGACCCATCTCAACAACCAATTTTAGCGCTCAATCATTTGTACCTAGGGCTCGATCAATTCAAATTGCTGCAAAACAAATTGTTGATCAAGGAGCTGCGTCTATATGGAGGCAAAGTGAACCTTTCTTTAGACCAAAAAGAAGGACGTTCCAATTTTGCGTTTATTGAAGATTATTTTACTTCAGATCAACCGAATAAATCTGCTAATGACTTTCATATTCAATTAGCCGAACTATCACTAGATCATATTGATTTCAGTTACCACGATTTACGCAAAGACACCCTTGCCTTTGGCCTAGATTACGACCACCTCGAGCTCAAAAACCTTTCTTTGAAAGCGACCCAAATTCAATCTGTCGGCGAATCATTTAAATGTCAAATTCGCCAACTGCAATTCAAAGATAGATCGGGCTTTGAACTCACTGAGCTCACTGCTTTTGCGAGTTTTTCGGCAAACGGACTTTTACTCAAAAATGCTGCCTTGCGCACCCCAAATAGTGTAGTTCGCATTCCAAAATTGGCACTGCGCACCAAAACTAGCTCAGACTTCAATGATTTCGACGACCGCGTGGTCTTTGATGGCGTGTTGGCGCCCAGCCGCATTTGGCTCCACGACATCGCTTTTTTTGCCCCCGAAATGAAAGGTATGGACCAAACCGTTTTTGTGTCTGGCTTGGTCAAAGACAAACTGCGCAACCTGCGCATCCAAGATTTTAATTTGCGTTTTGGCAAGCGCTCCCAAATTCAGGCAAACCTGCGCTTACCCGATTTTCGCAAGCCAACGGCCCAACTATGGTTAGACGAAACCATCACCAAAGCCTATTTAGATCTAAAGGATGTACAACAATTACACTTGCCAACTGGTCAAGGTGCCATCGAAATTCCCGAAATGCTTCAAAAAGCGGCTTTTATTTCGCTCCAAAATGCCAAGCTGAGCGGAACGCCTTCTCATCTTCAGGTTGCCATATACCAAGCTCAAACGGCATTGGGTGAACTCTCTGTAGCCCCGATTACTATTGCCAATACGCCTGATTTACTCACAATTAGCGGAGCTACCGACTCCAATTTTTTAAACCTCCAACAATTTGAACTGGGGCAGCTACTAGACATTTCAGAAATTGGCCAACTGACCGGTAACGCGCAATTTAAGCTCTTCATAGACAACGCCGGTAACCTGACCCTGCAAAACACAAGCGCGTTGCTCTCTCAATTAGAGTTGAACAACTACAACTACACAGGTATAGCTATCCAAGAAGCGAATATCCAGGCAGAGCAGCTCATCGCCAAGCTAGACATCGACGACCCGCACTTGCAAATGAACAGCATTCTGCAATTGGGCTTAGGAACAGCACCAAGTTACCAAGTTCAAGCCGAAATTTTGTCTGCTGACCTCTCAGCGCTACATTTGAGTTCGCTGACAAATGACCAATTCAGCGCGCGTGTCAACATCGGTTTTGAAGGCCCAAGTTGGAAATCTGTGGTCGGATTTGCGAGTTTGCGCGATCTCCGTTACCGCGCCGACGCTCATCAAATTTATTCCGAACTGGCCCAAATTCACTACCGTCAGCAGGCAGACTACATCAATGTCGATCTCAGTAGCCCCATCCTCGACTTCAACATCAAAGGCATTCTAGATGAGCAAACTTTAGTTGCCGACCTCACGCATCACCTAGCCATTTTGTATCCGTCTATCGAGGGGCAAGCCCACGATTTTGAGCATTCTAATACACAATTTGAATTCAGTTTACTGGCTCGCAACACCCGCGAACTACTCAATATCTTCTTGCCTGAACTCGAGCTTGCGCCAGCTACTTCCATCACTGGTTCTTTCAATTCCAAGATGGAAGACCTCAAATTAGGTCTCAATTGTTCACGCTTGGCTTATTCCGATTTTGAATTCGAAAATATCGCATTTAATCAAACCATATTACATGATGAAGTCTACGGCCAACTTGATGTGGGTCAATTCCTGATTTCAGACTCTACTGCTTTCCACGAGCTTAAGTTGGTCAATACCGGAGCCAATGGGGTTGTTGACGCCGTACTTTCCTGGGACCCCAACACTGATGACTTCTCTGAACTCAAATGGCGCACCACCATCTTACCCAATGACTACGTCAGCTTCACGCTCCAGCCTTCATTTTTTACGATCAATGGGGTAGAATGGAAGGTAGCCAATCAGTCGGATATCACACTTGCTTCAAATGACATTAGTGTCCATGACTTTGAGCTTCACCGAGATTTCCAACGCATTAAAATCAATGGTTGCTTATCTGATAACAAACGCGATCAATTGCGTTTTGATGTCGTCGGTCTAGATCTAGGTGAATTGAGCTCATTAATGGGCTTGCCCAATCAATATAGTGGTCGTTTCAGCGGCTGGGGCACACTCGCAACACCATTTACCAACCTGAGCATCGCTGCCGACGCAAATTTAGAACAATTGCAAATAGACGGCCAAGCCGTTGGCGATATCATGCTCCATTCAGACTGGAACGATGCCAGAGAAAGCATCGTGTTGGAAGGCACCCTGCAATACCGCAACGAACGCACCTTCGATTTTGATGGTTTGTACATGCTCAAAAAAGACGAACTCGACCTCGGGCTCAACTTCAAGCAAACCGACATCTCTTTTGTCAATGCTTTTTTAGATCCAGAAGTGGTGAAGGGCATTAAAGGCAAACTCAATGGGCGCTTGCGTTTGAGTGGTAGCCCAGCGGAGCCCAAGCTGGTGGGCAAGCTGCTTTTGCAAGAAGGTGGTGCTGAAGTGGCTATTCTCGGGGTCAACTACCAGATGGAGGGGCTTATTCAGGTTACCGAGGACGCCTTTTTCCTTGATAACATCCCCGTCAAAGATCCAGAGGGCAATACCGCCTATCTTTCGAGTGCCATTAACCACAGCAATTTTAACCGCTGGAACTGCGATATACAGATCAACTTCGAAGACGACCTTAAAAAAATAGATCCGCGCACCAATCAGATGGTGCCGATAGATAAATTCCTCTTGCTCCATACTAAATACAAAGAAGGTGACGTCTATTATGGCAAGGCGTACGGACGCGGCACCGCCAATATTTTTGGCACCATGACCAACACTGAAATTAGCGTTGACGCTACAACCCGAAAGGGCACGGAAGTTATTTTCCCGATGTACGGCATGTCTGAGATAGACGACGAAGACAACTTTGTCCAATTTGTAGCGCATGGCGTCAGCACGCAGCTTTCCCAACAAGGCCTAGACTTCACTGGACTTTACCTCGATCTCAATTTTCATATCAACCCCGACGCTGGCATGAAGCTCATTTTTAATGAACAAACTGGTGACGAAATCACAGCAAAAGGTAGTGGAGACCTCAATATCAAACTAGATCAGTACAACCAACTTTCCATGAACGGCCCTTACGTTATTGCCAAAGGCAGCCGTTATAACTTTGCTTTGGGATCCATCAAACAAACTTTCGACATCGAGGCGGGTTCTAAAATCGAATGGACCGGCGATCCGTACAACGCCGATATCTCCATCAATACGGTAACAGCTAAGCGTGCTTCTATTTTGGAACTGAGTCCGGAAATTCAAGACAATACGCTCGTGAATCAAGAGATTTTGTGTTACCTGAAACTCAGCGAGTCCTTGCTTGCGCCTAAAATCACTTTTGACCTCGTCGCGCCGCGTGTCACCGAAACCGGTAAAGCACTAATAGACCGCGTAAAATCAGATCCAGACGAGCTCAACCGTCAGTTTTTTTCATTGTTGTTGGTCAGTAAGTTTCAGCCGCTCAAAGGCAACTTGTCTGCAGGCGGCTCTGCAGCCCTAGACTTGCTAGAATCTCAGATCAATGCAGCTCTAGGCAAGCTCTCAGATAATTACAAACTGAACGTAGACTATGGATCCGATGCAGCCGCAGGCGAAAGCAAAGTAGAGCTCGGTGTCGCCAAGGGCTTTCTCGACGACAAACTCGTAATCACAGGTAGCTTTGGAGTCGAGAACCGCAGTGCCGCTGCCAATGGCTCTCAGGCCTACACCAACTCCATGATTGGCGATGTCAATATCGAATACAAAATCCAAGATAACTTTAGGGTGAGGGCTTTTAATCAGTCCAATACCAACTCGGTCAATGAAAACCAAGGGCCATTCACACAAGGTTTTGGGGTCTCTTATTACGAAGAGTTCCATCGCTTCTCAGATTTGGCTTTTGTCAAGCAATTGAAACAGCTGCTCACGAAGTCTCCAAATAAATCTGGGCACCCGCAAGCCACAAAACACAAACAACCGGTAACTGT
>Ga0114968_10000095_pt1 | contig 68159 bp, 65 predicted proteins | sample M_130807_EF_Meta_FD_87020 | JGI IMG/M metagenome (GOLD analysis project Ga0114968, IMG submission 87020) | Freshwater microbial communities from Lake Montjoie, Canada to study carbon cycling - M_130807_EF_MetaG | ecosystem: Environmental > Aquatic > Freshwater > Lake | place: Lake Montjoie... | reverse complement strand
TGTGCAATTCGGATGAAAATGCCTGAGAATGCATATAAATTGAGGGAAATGTCCTGTCTAAAATTACTTTATTTAATCTTCACTATAAAGGCTTGATGTGAGTACTGCGCCCACCAGTAAGCTGACTGGCAACCCAACTGAGCAAGTAAATAAAGAATCCTTCTATGAACTTCATTGTAGCGATGAAGCCGCTACTGTCGCTTTGGTGAAATCCTTAGCTCGGGCGCTCTCTAAATCGATTGTTTCTCAACTGAGTCAAAACCCTACAAGGGCTCATCTTCATATCAGCCTGCAAGGTGACTTAGGATCTGGCAAGACCACGGCAGTGCGTTATCTCTTAAAGGAACTGGGCTATACCGGAAAGGTGAAGAGCCCCACCTATAGTCTCTGTGAACCCCATCATCTGCAAATCAATCAACACGCCATCCAGCTCTATCATTTTGATTTCTATCGCATGCAATCTCCCTCGGAATGGATCGAAGCAGGCTTACAAGAACACTTCGCGAGTCATGAGCCCACGATTTGCATCGTCGAGTGGCCCGAGAAAGCTGGCACCACTTTACCCGTAATGGATCTTGGTATCGACATCAAAGCAAATCCAGACGTTCATCAGCCTGTGCATGAGCGCCAAGTTACATTTCATGCCGATACCCCAAGGGGTCAAGAGCTCATAAATAATCTAGTCGATCGTCTCGACTCCAAATCTCAAACGCCCAATTAACCGACCCCAAGGATGCAGATGGATCCCAAACGCCGATTGGTCTTAGAACATGGTTTGAAGTCCATGGGGTCTTTGGGGGTACTCGTTGTACTGCTGACCGAGAGTGAGTTAGTCGGCGCCAACACGAGCGCGAAGTTAATTGGTGTGCGCATTTGGCCCTCCGACGATTACACCCGCATTACCCTCGAATCTGATCAAGCCTTGCCGATTAGCCATCAGCTCTTAAGTGGGCCCGATCGCTTGGTCGTGGATATTGAGGGTTTGCAACTCAACCCTACCCTGAAAGATCTGGTAGCCAAGGTCAAACCCAACGACCCCTATGTGGCCCAAATACGGGTAGGACAATTTCAGCCCACGGTGGTGCGTTTAGTGTTTGATCTCAAAGAAGCGGTGAAGCCCCAGCTCTTCACTTTAGACCCCGTTGCTGAATATCAATATCGCTTGGTCTTTGATCTCTATCCCACCAACCCACCCGATCCCCTCATGCAGCTCGTTCGAGAGAGCGCCAAGAAAGAGAAATTACTGCTCGAGGCCCAAGGTAAGAAAGATGATGACCCTATTGCCGCTTTTGCAAAGTCCGGAAGCATGCCAAGCTCAAAGCCATCAACGCCACCTGCTATCGCAGGCAAAGCAAACGATCCATCCACCCAACCACGAATTCCCTTTAAACGCCTGGTCACTATTGCGGTGGATCCCGGTCATGGCGGTGAAGATCCTGGAGCCATTGGGGCGCGAGGGTCGTATGAGAAAAATATTGTTCTCTCCATTGCGAAGCGCTTAAAGAATAAGATCGATCAAGAAAATTCGATGCGCCCCTTTTTAACCCGCGAGGGCGATTACTTTGTGCCACTGCACCGTCGGGTTTCCAAGGCCCGCCAAGTGGAGGCTGATCTCTTTATCTCGATTCATGCTGACGCCTTCATTCAACCCCATGCACGGGGGGCATCGGTCTTTGCCCTCTCTCAACAAGGGGCAACCAGTTCAGCAGCGCGCTGGATGGCCAATAAGGAGAACTCTTCGGACCTGATTGGTGGCATCAATATCAAGGTCAAAGATAAGCAAGTGGCTCACCTACTGCTTGATATGTCGACAACTGCCCAGATTAATGATTCTCTAAAGGTGGGGGGTTCCGTACTCAGAAATATTGGCGATTTTGCGCCCCTTCATAAGAACAAGGTCGAGCAAGCTGGTTTTGCTGTTCTTAAGGCCCCCGATATCCCCTCCATCTTGATTGAGACCGCATTTATCAGTAACCCCCAAGAAGAAAAGCGGCTCAATGAAGAGGGCTACCAAGACCGTATTGCAGAAGCCATCCTTGCTGGCATTAAAGACTATTTTTCCAAGAATCCGCCAGTCGCCAGACGGGGGTAGAGCTCACCTGGACTTGGAAATAAAGGGCTCCCAATGAGAGCCAGAAGGCCCGGATCAAGACCCGAATCGCAAACCAAAAGAGAGTTCCAACATCTTGCTATAATCCATTGTTTGCTGAGACAAGAATGAAAAATAATGATCAATTCCCTCCAGCAAAGCCTCCAACAGTAGCAACACACACGTTGGTCAGCAGTATTAAATTGCCATGAAAATGGGACGGTAGCTCAGTCGGTAGAGCAGCGGACTTTTAATCCGTTGGTCGCGAGTTCGAATCTCGCCCGTCCTACCAGATTCATGGGTAATTTACTGACATTCTTGAATAGCACTACCGTCCACAATACGCTGAGACCCAGCGCACGATCACTTTTTTGAGTCCATCGTAACTGAGTGGGTCAACCGGTTTAGGGGCTTGCGACTCTGTGAATGCTTTCTCCACGTACGCACTCACAGCGGCCGAAGCAGGATTTTTATCGGGAGCACAAATGCTTTGAAATGCAAGAGTCACGATGACAAAGAGCACTAAAACCACTCCAATCAGAATACGCAAAGCCCGGTGACTCATGCTAATCGCTCCCTAAAATGAAGTACTGTTTGATCAGAACGCGGGAATCTTTTTAAGGTCCACCCGAATGGTGGCACCATACTGCTCAGACAAACCAATCACCGATCGTAATGGCAAATTGCGCCCCTCAGAAAACCAAATCTCAAAGGTGGCAGTATCGTCTTTGGACGTCGTTTTATAAAAGCGCTGGGCTTTCACTCTTTTGCCATCGATTGGAAACTCCCACACTTCAGCAGGAACCAGGGTATAGCGTTTGACCGAGCGCGCATCGCTTACCTGATAGGTGACGGGCTTTGTGGGCAAGGGTCGATCAATGAATTGATAGCCCACGTTCACCAAATCCAAAAGCCCACCCTCTAAGGGCACACTGCCAGTAGAATTGCGAAACGATCCTTTAAAAAAGCTCATCGCCTTTTTAGGGGGCTCATAACGGCTAATCAGTAAATCCGTATTGCCACGCTTTTCTTGATAGACCAAAGACATCATGCCTCCTGGGCTAATCGTTCCTTGGGACTCGCGCACGAGGCGCTGCCCACCCAAGGCTGTTGACATGCCCGCAATCAAATTACCCACCGAGGTAATCTGATAGGTGCCGCCAGTGAATTTCACCTGATCAACGATATTGGCCACCTGCACAGTACCCGTTAAAACAGTAAAGACCTTTTCATAGGGACTCGCCTACTCACCAGTTTTCGCAAGATAGGCGGCGCGTTTATTCTCATCCACACTCAAGCGCAACTCATACTCAAAATTGGTATTGATATCTTTAGGTGTTTGAGCAAAGGCAAAAGCTTGCACAAAAATACTTGCAAAGCCTAACGCAACCCGGATTTGATTGACCATCACACGCCACCCCATTGAACCTATCCTCAAAAGCGCGCCTCCCTAATTACTCAGGATTGCGATAGAGGGCAACAATTATTTAAATAATTATAATGAGTTCATGGAGTTATTCTTTGCCCCCTTCTTAAGCGCGTTACTGGTTTGCGGACTGCTGATTCGCTTTCAAAGTTGGCATTCACATTTAAGCGCCGATAACAACTTTGATGGACCGCAAAAGTTTCATACCCGCTCTACCCCGCGCATTGGTGGTCTTGGAATTTTTATTGGGCTTCTAGTTCCCTTAGGCACTTTACTCTTTCGCAATGATGATCTTGCCATCTCTTGTTTCTACCTGATGCTAGCGAGCCTACCGGTATTTATTGTGGGCCTCACGGAAGATCTCACTAAAGTAGTGGGGATTAAGTGGCGCTTACTCGGCGGGTTTCTTTCGGGAATCGCCTTTTTCACTCTTTTTGACATTGATGCGATTCGACTAGACATTATTTATCTAGACATGCTCTTGCAAAATCCGTGGATTGCACTCCTCTTTCTAAGCATTGCAATTGCTGGCCTCTCCAATGCGTATAACATCATCGATGGCTTTAATGGCCTAGCGAGCATGGTGGGCATGATTAGCCTTTTAGCAATCCTGTATGTCGCCAATCAAGTGGGTGACTCCTTGGTGATCACTCTAGCGATTATTGGGATTGCTGCTATTGCTGGTTTTTTTCTCTGGAACTACCCACGCGGTTTAATCTTTTTAGGCGATAGTGGCGCCTACCTGATTGGCTTTTGGATTGCCTGCGCTTCCATTTTGCTCGTGGTGCGTCACACCAGCGTTTCGCCCTGGTTTGCCCTTATGGTCAATGCCTACCCGATTTTTGAGACCCTCTTTACGATGTGGCGTCGCTTCGTGTACCAAGGCAAAAGCATGGGACTACCCGATGGTGCGCATTTTCATAGCCTCATTTATCGACGCGTGATGCAGTGGGCGCATAAAGGCGATGGTAAAACTCATACGTATTTGCGCAATTCCAAAACCTCACCTCTACTCTGGATACTGTCCAGTCTTGGGGTGATACCCGCGGTTGTGTGGTGGAATTCCAGCACCATCCTCATGGTATGCGCTCTGTTTTTTATTCTTATCTATGTCTACCTTTATCGCAAAATTGTGCGCTTTAGAACACCGCGATGGCTTGGGAGCTCCTCCTAAATGAATCGAGTGGGGGCCGCTCAAGATTTACTAAATTCTGGGGCGAGCATACCAATTATTATGCAACGCGGCAGATGGTCAAAAACTGATACTGTAATGAGATATGTTGAGCAGACTACTATGGATTAAAAACTAATATAAATTTAGCTAAATCAATTTATTGGCCACTATTCCGAATAAAACAATCGATCATCTTTATTGCCCTCAATGAATTCAAAACGGATTGTTTTTTCGATCGCTTCAATCAATGACGACGGCGGAATAAAATCAGTTGCATTTATAGCTGACTCATATACTGAGTTTACACAAAACTTTTTTACCCGAATCGCACTAATAGGAAATTTTTTACCAGTAATTTTTGCCACTAAATCAAAGCTAGATCCAATCAGCAATCCAATAAAAGATGGCAATCTTAATTTTATCTCTATTGATTTACCTAATAGTTTATTTACAAAAGCCACCAACTCATTCATCGTGAAATCAGGTTTATCAATATAGTTGTAAATATGAATACCCGGCTTGAAATTTAAGGAATATTGCAAAAAAGCAGCAACATTTTCAACATAAGCCATTGATTTTCGGTTTAAACCATCACCAACCATTACGAACTTACCTATAGCAATCTGCCTCAATAAATTAAAAACGTTGCCACGGTTTCTCTCACCGAATACTACCGTTGGCCGAATAATTACCAACGACCGCCTCTGAGGATCTTCAGATTGCCATTTTTTGTAAACTTGTTCAGCCTCCCACTTGGTGCGTCCATAATCATTAAAAGGTGCAATTACACCAGATTCATTCGTTCCAATCGGGGCGAAACCATATATCGCTACTGAGCTTGTAAAGATAATAGTATTTATATCTTGGGCACGAGCTAATTCACAAACATTTTTAGCGCCATTTACATTCACTTCATCATACAAAGATATAGGAAACACATTATCTTTATGTTCTGCCGCAAGATTTATTAGCGCTTTGGGCTTCTGAGTCAAACTAATTGTTAAAGGAAGGCGAACATCAGCCCTCAAAACTTTATCGGGGAAAAAACTACTTGGCGCTTTATCAATAATCTGAAATGGAGTTTCAGATTGAGCAAAACGTAACGCAACTCTAGTGCCAATAAATCCACTGCCGCCGAAAATTAAAATCATTGCTTAATCGAAGACCCACATAAAATTTTCATAACCATATGTCCAAACATTAAATGTATATCTTCACATAGCTGCATATCAAAAGACTCGACCCAAACTGAAGTCTTTGCAAGATCCTTAATTCTTCCGCCATCGAAGCCAACTACAGCCAAAGTATCCCCGCCAATACTATTGGCATACTCAACAGCTTTTACGACATTTGGCGAGTTACCGCTACCACTGATGGCCACTAATAAATCACCCTTATCCATAATTGCTTTTAGCTGGCCCGCAAAAACCTCATCATAGGAAATGTCGTTGCCATAAGCAGTAATCAAGCCAACGTTGTCACACAATGAAATTCCTCGAAATTTTTGACCGGTAGCTAAGTTAATCATTTTACTCCAGTCAGTAATGTAGTGAGATGCTGTATGTGCGCTTCCCCCATTACCACAAGTAATAATTTTTTTACCTTCCTCAAACTTTTTTTTGATTAAATCTATTCCAGCCTGGAACATCATTGGATTCAATTTGCATTCAAGGTCAATATGGGCCTTAAAGTAATCGTTGACTGTAAAGTTCATAGTAAATAACCCTTAAATTAATTTGGCAAAAAAAGAGAAAATCTAGGCTATTTTTTAATTAAAGTTTAAAACCAGCGGCTACTGCATCTGCATGGAACATCTTCACAGTATCTAATGAATATTCATTAAGGCTGTAACCAACAAGAGATAATTTCTCAAGAAGATTGTTGGTAACTGTAATAACATGACAGCCAATTTCGTCTGCTTGGAATATGTTTAATAGCTCGCGTGGACTTGCCCAAATTAATTCGGAAGCAGGGGCGGCCTTTAATAATTCCAATGCAGAAATCATTAGGGGCACTGGGTCACGTCCAGTATCCGCTATACGGCCAGCAAAAACGGAAACATAACTGGGAATGTTTGGATCAAGAGCGTCTACCACACCCCTCACCTGATCAAGAGTCATCAACGCTGTCACATTTACTTTGACCTTTTGTTTGACCAGCTTATTAACTAAACTATAGCAAGTTTCTTTCTTAGTGTTTGTAATCGGGATCTTTACGTACACATTTTCACCCCAACTCGCTATCTCTAAAGCTTGCCGCTCCATTTCAGAAAATTCATCAGAAAATACCTCAAAGGAGAGTGGCTTGTCTTTAATGGATCCTAAGATACCCCTGCAAAAAACACGGTAATCTACAATTCCCGCTTTTTTCATTAAAGTAGGGTTGGTTGTTAGGCCCTTTACAAAAGGCTTTTTATACATCTCAAGCATTCCTGCTTTATCAGCTCCATCCGCAAAAATTTTTATTTTTAATTCTTCTATTTTTTTCATTTAAGACCCTTCTAGTATTATTTTTTTAGCCTCAAGCAAAGAGAAAACAATATAGTCGGGTGAATTTGGTTTTTGTTCTAAATATTGATTATTAACGAAAAATGTTTTGCACCCAGCAGATGCTCCGGCCTCGATATCACTCCAACGATCACCAATCATAAAACTTTTTGACAAGTCTATGTCAAACTCTTTGGCTGCCTCGATTAAGGAGCCAGGCAAAGGCTTCCTGCAAGCACATTGATCACTATTGTCGTGATAGCAGGTCCTAAAGCAATCTATTGGCAATTCAAAGGATAAAGAGGCATTTATCAGTTCAACACCCTCTCTGCTAGTGCTCCCTCTTGCCACGTCCGGCTGGTTTGTCACTACTATTAATAAAAAATTGGCATTGCGCAAATTTTGCAGCGCCTCATAAACTCCGGGCAAAATTTCTAGTTCTGCTAGCGATGCTGGTGGATATGGCTTACCATTTCGTACGATTGCCCGATTAATTACTCCATCCCGATCTAAGAAAACTGCGCGCTTCAATTAAATATGTACCTTCAGCTTATGTAGCCAAAGCCTCCCATTTGGTTTGATTCGCTTTTAATTTAGGGTGCGAAACTAGGAGATGCCAAATCACTGCTTGGAAAGCTTCTGAATGTGGAGTGACGTTATTTGCATTTACTGTGGGAACTATTACACAAGCATCTGCAACCTGCGCAGTATATCCGCCATCTCTGCCCACTACACCAATTATTTTTGAATTTAATGATTTTGCATACTTTAAAGCCTCAACTAAATTAGGGCTAACATTCTCGTCTAAATTTCCTCCGCCAACCGAAAAAATGAAAAGCATATCCCTGGAATTAAGCTTACTAATTTTTAGCCACTCAATAAAAATTGAAGCCCACCCATCATCATTTGCACGGGCAGTTAGCTCTGATACGTTATCCGTTGGCGCATAGGATTCAATACCAACAATCTTACGAAAATCATTTACTGCATGGGAGCAATTTCCAGCACTCCCCCCAACGCCTAAAAAAAATATTCTACCGCCCTCCATTTTAACGCGAACCAAAAGATCGGCCATACTCTCAATTGCCAATACATCCAGCTTTGAAATGATCTGGGCTGCTTCTGTAAGATGTTGTTTTGCATAATTCATAAAATGCCTTTTTCTATATTTCGCATTAAATAGCATTGAGTATCTTCAATTCCTTGACGAGACCCTATCTCATAAAATCTTTCAAAAATTTCGTGGCCAGCTAACTCACCAACCAGCAATAAGTCATTATAAACTTTGGAAAGATCAAATGATTTTTCGACGCTGTAGGCCTGGAATGAAGACCACTCAAATAGGCCTAAGCCATAATCGATGTAATTCATTTTTGGCTGAATTTCAGTTTTGTTGTATTGAATAATATTACCCCTCTCAAACTCCACATTACTTTTATCCCATCGATGATTATTCCTAAGCACAGTCATTAGCCCTTTTTTACCACTAGCCTTAAAAGCTTTTTGCACTTCAGAGAATCGTATGGGGAGATAGGAATCCCCATATAGTACAAAAAATTTATCCCCGAGAAGACTTAAGGCTTGACGAATAGCGCCACCAGTGCCGAGCAGCATTTTCCCATCAAAAGAATAACAAACCTCCAAACCAAATTGATTGCCATTCCCTATTGCTGCTATTATTTTTTCGCCCAAATGCCCTACACATATTACAACCCGCTTAATTCCCTGAGATGCTAAATACATCAATTGCCACTCAATAAAGGGCTTCCCGGCAACAATGACAAGTGACTTGGGAATTTCTTCGGTTATTGGTCTCAGTCTAGTGGCTAGTCCGCCCGCAAGAATAGCAACCGGTAAAATCATACCCTTGGCCTTATGGCAAGCACAAAACTGGCTACGCCCAATAAATCCCAAAGACCACGAGCATCCAAACGCCTTCTGAAAGGCAGGCTAAATAGTAAGTTGTAAATAATCATAGGTATTGAAAATAACATGAGTCGGCGCCAGTCACGCCGCAGACCGAAGTTTTTTATTACAAAGCCTATTCTCATCATTTCCGTTACTAGTGCTTTTATCTCATACACCCTCTGATGAGTACTGTCATCGTAGAAGTTTAAGAATCCTGTTGCTGATGGAAAATTTAGTGTCCTGATATCAGGAGTCTCTATGTAAATCACTCCCCCAGGACGTAGCTTTGGGAAAAGACTTGCTAGCGCGAGCTCGCCATGACAAAGATGCTCAATTACATGATTCATGATCACTAAATCAAAGTAGTTATCTGGCACCTCTAAGAATGAGGAGCTATCATCTAAATCACCAAAAATCATCCGGTCAACACCTTCATAACCCGATCTGTCATCATTCCAATATTCACGGTCCATGCCCACATATTCTTGAATGTTTAACCAATGCCTAGTTATCTCACATGAACGGTTTCCACAACCCACATCAAGAACCCTTAGAGCCTTCTTTCCAAAGATTTTTTTTGCAGCTTGAAGTTTGGTGGGGCAGAAAATCTTCTTAATACCAACTGAGAGCATGTTTAAGACATCCTATAACCAAAGAATTAGTCGCTTATGAAGTGACGGACTGAATATAGAGAGAAAAAAGCCAATGGGCCAGGCAAAGTGAATGCAGATTGTTGCAAAGCACCTTGCCCTAATAACACCCGCGGAGATTTTTTTTTGCTTGCTAAAAACTAAATTTCCCAACACTACAATTAATAGATAGAATCCTACAAATGTCCCGAGCAATCCCCATGGAATCCAACCAGAGAGGCATCCCAGCACATTGCATATCAAGCAGAATAGAAAAAATATTGGGATTATTTGCCGAGGCGAGGTAAATTTTTTATGCTTGCGGATGATAAACCCTTTAGCAGCTCCATAAATTAGATATTGCTTGATTAACTGTCTGAAGCTTGACTTGGCTGGATATAAAATCCTTAGACTAGCGTTTAAATAAATGTTTTTACCAGATTCTCGAATGCGTTTATTAATATAGGAATCTTCAGAAATATAATTCCCTTCATCCTCATATCCCCCTAGTGACCTCAATATGGCAGTCCTGTAGGCTCCTAGGTATACACTATCAACAAATCCACTAGCTGATCCCGATCTGAATTTAGCCCCGCCCGTACCGAGCAAACTAGATGTTACCCAAGCAATTGAATTACCAACTACTGAATCACCATATTGCGCTTGAATGCCGCCAACGCATTCTACCGAAGGGATCTGTAAGCCTTTTATAACTTCTTGTAAATAGTTTTGGGGAATTTCACTACGAGCGTCAACCCTTATAAAATATTCACCATGCGCTTTTTGTAAACCAATATTAAGTGCCTTATAAACTGATGCTCCTGGAAAATGGAGTATGCTTAAATTAAGTTTGTTAACAAAGCTGCTAACTATTTCAAGAGTTCCATCAGAACTACCCCCATCAATAACTAAAACCTCTGAATTTTTGATAATACTTCCATTATTAACGATATTGTTGAGCGCATTCTCAATATTCTTAACCTCATTAAGTGTAGGGATGACAATAGTTATTAAAGGCGAGGAATTGACCTTAGGCTCTAAACTCATAAAAGTATTTTTGTGCCCTCAAAATCAAATTTAAAGCGAACTTCTTCTAGGCCAACGCCTGCCATTGCATAGCGTAATCGATCTCGATCCTCAGCCAAAAACATCAAAAAACCGCCGCCTCCAGCTCCAACCAGCTTTCCTCCTATGGCACCACTATTAATGGCTAATTGATACCACTCATCAATTAGTGAATTACTCATACCTCCCGAACGATGTTTTTTATTCTCCCAATGTTCATGCATTAACTTGCCAAATAATTTGGTGTTTCCTTCCTCTAAAGCCACCTTACTTCGCTGACCTAATTCTTTGACATAATGCAAATTAGCAACCATTTCAACATCGTTGACTTGAGATTTAGTCTGTTGCTCCTTTAAAATTTTGCCCGCACTTCTAGTAAAACCAGTAAAAAAAAGCATCAAATTATCTTCCAACTCATAAATGGTTTTCATATCTACAGCCAATGGCTCTGAAGTTACTGTTCCGTTCTTGTGAAATGAGAAACAAGTGAGCCCGCCTACCGAGGCAATATACTGATCTTGTTTTCCAATTGGCTCTCCCAATAATTCAATTTCAATGTGACAAGCTAGCTCAGCCAATGCTTCTTGATCAATATTCCGCTTATTATAAGAGTAAAGCGCTTTTAACAACGCAGTAGTAAAGCTACCCGAAGACCCCAATCCTGTTCCCGCCGGTATATCAGCAAGCGTCGTAATTTCAATTTGAGGCATATCTAAATTCATCAGCCCCAGGGCTTCGCGAATAATGGGGTGCTCCACGTCAGAGATTTTTTTTACACTCTCCAACTGAGAATATTTAAGATAAATTCCCTCATTAAACGGTCGATTGATGGTTACATAAACATACTTATCAATGGCCGCTGCAATTAAAAACCCTTCATGATTCTCGTAGTAAGAGGCTAAATCCGTACCTCCCCCACCTAAAGTAACTCGCAATGGGCTTCGCACAATAATCATGCTAATTTCTCTTAAATTTATAAAATCTTTAGATAAATTCTAAGTCTACAGGTTTGAATCCAAGCAAAAAATAAATGGTGATACATAACCATCATAAGAAGAATGGAGTCACTTATACTCTTGAAGTAAAAACCCACTCATTACCTTTCAAATAATCAATAGTTTTTATTACGCCATCTTTAATACTAAGTTTAGGGCTCCATCCCAATGCTTTAATCTTATTGGTGTTCAAAAAAATAAATGGATTATCGCCAATCCAGCCACGATCTCCCCCCGAATACTCAATTCTTGGATCAAGACCTAGCTCTTTACATATCCATGAAATCGAATCATTTAACTCCACATAATCATCAACACCTAAATTGAAAATATTTACTCTTTCATTCGCCTTGTCTAATGCAAGGCAAATAGCATCAATACAATCTTGGATATACAGATATGATTTCCGCTGCTTGCCGTTGCCTAAAACTTTAAGGCAAGAGGGGTCAACTTGGAGATTTTTATAAAAATCGAATATATGACCGTGGGTATAACGTTCGCCCAAGATTGATACGAAGCGAAAGATCCATGACTGAAAACCAAAACCCTCACAATAAGCAGCTATTAAGCCCTCGCAAGCTACTTTTGAGGCTCCATATAATGAAGTTTGTATTGGAAAAGAGGAATTTTCGGGGGTAGGAATTACGTTTGCCTCACCATATACTGACCCAGTTGATGAAAAAGCAATTTTTTTAATCCCATTAAATCGCATAGCCTCAAGAACATTATAGGTGGCTATTGTATTCTGCTCTAGATCCCTTCCAGGGTGCTCCGTGCCAAAGCGGACATCAGCATTTGCAGCCAGATGAAAAACAAGATTGCCTCTTATAAAAGCCTTTTTCAAGCTGTCCAGGTCTAGAAGATCAACTTGTAAGAGTGTGAAATTAGGATTAATGAGGGCATGAGTTAAAAATCTAGGCTGCCCTGTAGAAAAATTATCAATACCAATCACCGAATGACCTGCTCCCAGTAAACGGTCTACTAAATTACTGCCTATAAATCCTGCGCAGCCAGTAACTACAAAAATAGTCATTTCAACCCTAAAAATTTATAACTTTTTTAACCTGTATATCCTTGAGCCAAGATTAGGGAAAAATATCTTTACCAAAATCACGGATAAACTAAAAAGTATTCCATATATTTTATAGTCAATACGTAACGTTGACGCTCTAATAGCTCGTAAACGTTGAAGCCAAACTTTCACTAAATCGACCCTGTCAAGCGATGAAGATTTCCCATTTAAGTCATATTGAACAACAACTGCGTTAATCTTTTTATATTTAATATCATGGTACTTTTTTAAAAGATGGGCATAGTCAGCACTTAATCCATAGCTTGGATCAAATCCATCCAGAAGCTCTCTCTTATAAAAAATAGTCTGCTGATTAATCATACCCCTAAATAATTCTTTTAAATTAAGATTTTGATTGGATATAAAGCTATTATTAGTATTAAAGTCGCCATAGTATAAATTATACCCTTGATTTTTAGTTAATAAATAAGGTGCAATTAAAGTGCATGACTTTAATGCTAAATCACCACTATTAAGAAACCAAACCCACTCGCCCTTTGCGTGTTTTACGCCCTTATTCATAGCATCATAAATACCAAAATCTTTTTCAGATAAAAATATTGAGAATAAAGTTTTAATTTTCTCTAGCCTCTTGAAACTATCATCAGTTGAAAGTCCATCAATAATAATTAATTCAGCATTTAAAAGCTTGATATACGGTGAAATTGATGCAATGGTTTTTTCAAGGCCCGATCCTGAGTTGTAGTTAACTGTGATTATTGAAACTAATGGACTGGCTGATAAAATTTTCATTGCTGTAATATGTTGACAAAATTGCCGAGCCAACCTTCTGAATAAGAGAGCTTCAATTGACCAAACAGGGGAGCAATTAAATTCACAGTTTTTTCTAAATTAGAAGCGGACTTTTCATAAAATTTTCAATTAATATAAGAAAATTTTATGAAATTTACTCATGAAATAGTAGTTTTTTTTACACTTACGAGCATATTTAATATGATAACTGGATTAATGAAAATATAATTTAATAAGAACATCCTTTGGTGGAATCCTCCAAGGCCTAATTCATGATAAATAAATAAACTAAAAAAATAGAGCCACAATATTGTTTTATTGATTTTAGAATTTATAATACTCAGTAATAACAATAATATAAAATACATTTTATCTCTAGAGTCCAGGCTACCAAAAAATGACTCGCCAGAATAAAATGAGGGGTATTCAATATTGGGTAAAAATAAAATAACTAACGGTAAGAAAAAATAAGCCCATATAGCTAATTTAGTATATATGTACTTATTATTATGTATTTCAACGTATCTATAAATTAAATAAAATAATAGATAATACAATCCTACTACATGTGTAATGAGGGAAAGAAATAGAAAAATATTTCTTAAATATATTTTTTTATTTGCTAGCCCGATAATAAACAATCCGATGCATAGGCTCTGCCTACCCAATTGTATTGTCATTCCATAGGGAAAAAGCACTATAAAGAGCAATAGAACTGCACCAATTAATATATTGTTATTAGTGTAAATTTTTCTGGAATATACGACTGCACTGCTAACAATCAATAGATCAGTCAATGAGCTGATAATATAAGTATATTCAGTTAAAGATAGTGCCGGTGTTATCTGATACAGCAGATAAGTTAAGGATGGTAGTAATACAAATAAATCGCTGTTTCCGTAAAAGTTTACCCAGCTTCCAAAGCTATATCCATCAACTAATCCTGAGTAAAATTTGTACACTTCGATTGCGTCATCCCCATTTACCTCTACCCCCTTAAGCAGATGCAGTTGATTCAATATCAACACCAATGCAATACATAAAAACAATAATACTCTAGTGTTTGATATCGAGATTTTCATAAGCGATAGGATCACATTTTTTTAAAGCTTGAGGCGTTCCAATATCTATCAAAATTTTATTTGTAAAGTAAGTCTTTATATTGCCAATACAACCTGGTATTACATCAATAGAGAAGTCCTTTGCGTTTGGAAACCTTTGATTGAAATCTTGTATAAATTTTCTTGAGAGAATATAAACTGCTCCATTTGCTAATTTACTAGCAACTATTTCAGGTTTTTCGAGAAATTTTGTAACAAATCCTTCTGAATCCAGCTCTACAATACCGCAGTTTTTTGGGTTATCTGTACTGAATGTCATCATTGTGAAATCAATTTCACGATTAGTTGATATGTGCTTTTGCTTAAACTCTCTTAAATTGGCTAGGCAATAATTATCAGCATGAATAAGCATTCCAGCCTCACCCTTAAAAAAATCTATATTTTTTAATAGTGTTCCGGCGGTCCCTAGTAATTTGGGCTCATATACCAATTCCACCATATCTCTAAATTTGCTAGTCTCTAAGAATTGATCTACTTGATGATGTAAATAATGCGTATTAACCAGGAATGGCCCCATACCTGCATTAGTTAGCCTTTCAAGCCAAATTTCTAATAATGGCTTTCCATTAATCGGCACTAAACATTTTGGGGTGCTATCCGTAATCGGCCTTAGCCTGGTTCCCAAGCCAGCCGCGAGCAATAAAACCCTCATTTATTTAACGGGTTCAATAAGTCTTGGGCGACCATAGGTATGTTCCCAATTCTGCTAATTTGAATTGCAGCTGCTAAAGATCCAAGCAAAGAAGCCTCCCAAATTGAGCCCCCTAACGCTAAAACCAAACCACTCGCAACTAGTAGAGAATCGCCAGCTCCAGCCACATCTTTTGGAGAAAGATTTAAAGCTTCAATTGTATCTGTCTCCCACGACTCATTATTTGCTCCTCTAGTATGGATAAGAAGACCATCCTCACCTAGTTTAAGCAAGATGTTCTTTGCACCACTAACACGATGCAATTGCTCAGCAAGCACAATAAGTCCATCATCTCGATTTCGTAACGCTAACCTTGCCTCATGCTCCGTGGGGGTAAGCAAACCAACTGCACCAAAGCGAGCAATATTTCCAGATTGGGACGATGATTGACTGTCTGCAATAACTAAGATTTTATGGGTATTAGCTAGCGCAATAATTCTCTCGACTAAATTTTGAGGTAGACACCCGTAATTAAAATCGGAAATTATTAAAATATTTGGCTCTAATTTTTTAAACTCTCTCTGTAATTCTTCAAATAATTTATTTTGAAGCTCTATAGAAATAGCACTTTGATGGAGCTGACTCACTCTAAGGAGGCTTTTTCCCTTGCTACGAAATCGCTGCTTAAGCGTTGTAGGTCTTGTATCGTCAACCAAAATCATGGTTGATACATTTGCCTTATTTAATTCATTGAGTGCAAATTCTCTATTCAGATCATCACCGCTAATTGAGAAGAAGTTAACAGCTGCACCAAGTCCTGCAGCATGGGCAGAAACAATTCCTGCTCCACCAATATATTTAGTTTGATCAATAGGGGTTACTACGATAGTAGTTTCCTCTTGAGACATTCCTAATGGCTCGCAGTCTATGTATTCATCGATTATTAAATCACCAATTACAAAAACTCTTAGCTCAGAAAATTTATTAATAATTGATATCAGCGATTTTCGCGATATATTATGGCGATCTAGATATTGATTGGGTATTCTTATTTGCTCAAATTTATTAAGTTGCAACTCCTTTTGAAGTAATTCAGCCGAAGAATATGCCATTTCTCCAGAGCTAAATATTAAGCGCCCCCCATAACTTTCTACTACATCCTTTTCAAGGTTGTAAGCTCCTTCATACTCTTTTCCTTTTATGACAACATCAGGCCTAATTCGATCCAAAATAACCTCAACTGGTTCATCAATCAAAAATGACTCATTTACAAAGTTGCTGCTACGAATACTCTCAAGCCTTAAATCTTCGGATAGATATGCATCTGCCCCTGCGATTCTGTCACTATTAACACCTACGATCAAACATTCTCCGCACTCTTTTGCGAATCTAAGTAGGCGCAAATGACCTGGATGAAGAATATTAAAGTTCCCAGATATAAATACACGTTTCATTAGATTAGATCCAGATTCATTCTAAGATTAATTAATACCGTGAATTAATTTTTTCATTTCCATCCACCTCAAGTTATAGAAATGATCTGAATCAACGAGGTCTTTATTTTGAAATTTTTTAATAATTTCCTCAATTGCATTTTCTACCGTCTTTTTAGGCTCAAAACCTAGGGATAAGATTTTATCTGAGTTGATCCTATAAGATCTGGGGTCATTTGATGAAGTTACCTTAACTTCAGTTGGCAAATGATCGGTTATTTTTTTAGCAATATCTAAGATCGATAAATTTTCAAAGCCGGCATTAAATATGCCAGTATGTTGAGGATGCTCCATTAAGAAAATATACAAATCAGTAATGTCTTCAATATGAATATTTGGCCTAATTTGATTCCCGCCAAATACTGTAATGACTCCCTTAGACAAGGCCTGCATTGTCAGCATGTTTACAGATACATCCAAGCGCATCCTAGGAGAAAATCCACAGACAGTAGCTGGCCTTACAATTTGAACCGCCATGTCTGCTGCATAACTCAACAAAACACGTTCTGAAACCATTTTTGTCTTGTTGTATTCAGATATGGGATTAAGTTCCAATTCTTCTGTGACCTGAGGAACGTCACTTACCCCATAAACACTTCCAGACGATGCATATATAAAGTGTTTTATACCTATTCTTTTCGCCCGGTCAGCCAACTGCATAGTAGCTAAGGCGCTCACCTCCCAAGTTAACTTGGGGTCTAAATCTCCACATGGATCATTAGCAATAGATGAAAGATGGATAATAATATCAACGCCATTCATTGGAATGGTGTCAATATTTCGTACATCACCCTTTATTACGCTTAAATTATTATGGGGAGTTAAAAAATTACCAAACCACTGCAAATCGAATGCAATAACTTGATGTCCCTTAGAGAGTAACTTGGGCACTAATACCGTACCCTTATATCCACATGCGCCTGTTACTAATATCTTCATTTTATAGCCTATTTTTATTTTTTATTTACTCATAATCTAATCAGCCACAATATCACATGTAGCTTCATTTATTGTTCCATTCTTTATATGAATAATTCTGTTGCAATGTTTGAGAGTACTTATCCTATGAGCAATTACAACAATAGTTTGATTATTTTTATTTTGGGTCATAGAGTTCATTAGTGACGCTTCTGTTTCATTGTCCAAAGCACTTGTAGCCTCATCAAGAATTATTAATTCAGCATTCTTATAAAAAGCTCTAGCCACACCAATCCGCTGTCGCTGCCCCCCTGATATCTGAACCCCTCTCTCCCCCACATTTGATTCATAACCTAAGGGGGATGACTCTATAAAATGCGATATCTGAGCTTTATTAGCAGCATTCCTTACGCGCAATAAATCAATCGAATCGGTTGGGACTCCAAATGCAATGTTTGAAATAAAACTTCCATCTGACAAATATATATCTTGAGGAACATGGGCAACTATGCGCCCCCAATCTAAAAAAGTGGCCGCAGTAAGTAAAGATCCATCGATCAATATTTCACCTTCCTGTGGATTCAATAAACCTAGTAAAAGGTCTACGAACGTGCTCTTACCGCCCCCTGTTTCCCCAACCACGCCAATGTAATCACCCTTATTTATAGTAAGATTTACGTGCCGCAATATCCAGGGGCCAGACTCAAAGTATCTAAATGAAACATTCTTAAAAATAATTTGCGATTTAAAAGAATTAAACAAAATTTTCCCTTGATGTCGTCGGGATAATACATCATTAGAATTAAGCAAGTCCAAAAAATTAACCAAGGAATTTCTTGCTGAATTTAATTGCGAGGTAGAAACATAAATTTGCTGGAAGATTGGTAATAAGCGCTGCACGCCCAGAGCAACAACACCAAGAGTAGCTACTATAGATACGGAGTTTTCACCGATAGAATGCAGAAAAAGTGCAAATAGGGCTATTGCAATTAACCCAAAGCATTCCAATATATAACGTGGAATTTGAGCAATAAGATTTATATTTCTTTGGGATTTTCTGAGGGAGTCATCAGATTTTTTAAAAATTCCGACAAATATATTCTGCGTACAATCTAACAGAATATCACGTATATTTCCCAAACTTTCATTTAATATTTTTATTAGATCCGTATCGCAATTGACAATGTGGGAACTATATAAATGTAATTTTTTCTTAGTTATAGAAGAAATAAAATAATACAAAACTGCTATTACCGTAAAGGTTATAAATGTGTATTTGAAGCTTACGATTACCAATAGAATAAAAACAACTAAAAGCATAATTCCCGCACCAATTATAGTTACGGTTGGTAAAATAATATTATAAATAACTTCATGAGTCTGAGAAGTTACCCCTGCAATAACATCGCCACTATTTCTGGAAATATGAATTTTATATGGCTGAGATATTATTTTCTTATAGTATTTAACACTTAAATCTGCACCGCACTCAAATGCAAATTTGTTACTCAAGTAGACTAAAATAATTCTTATAATTGAAGCGAAAAACATAGTTACACAAAATATCGCAGTAACCAATAAAAATAAATTTTTTGAATCAACTATACCAACACTAATCAAATAATTATGCAAATAATTATTTGACAAAAGATAGTTGGGTGATATTAATGCCGTCAATAATGGAAATATAGAGCCAATGCTAATTACCTCGAAGATAGCAGCAACCAGCATCACCGGCAGGAGAAAATATAGCCTTCTTTTTAAAGGTTCGCTAATAGCCCTATAAAGGCTAATTAGAAGGTCAATCATAAATATAAGCACCCACAAAATTTGTGCCAGGCTCTTTAGCATTATTGCCTTGTCTCTGTAGATAAGGCACGACGATAGTCATGGGAAATTTCTTTCTAGGAATTTTTCAGAGATGATGCTGTCTTGTATTAACAAGGGACCGGTTGAAAATAGTTTTCTAAAACTTTTTTGATGGTCTGAATCTTCATATTTCCCAACCTTGATTAAATTCATTAGCTCTTCAAATCCGTCAAGAATATCCTGAGAACTAGCATCAATCGCTTCGCATGAATCTAGCTTATGAATGCACTGGCCATGTTTAATGGCAAATTCAAATTGCTCTAGGAGCGATAGTAGGACCCCTTGATACCTTATGCGAGATGGGATTGCAATTGTATGTATTCCTGGATAGCCGACTATATGCCAGCAATTTAATGTTAAAAGAGGTTTGTTAATTATATCTGCTAAAAAGCAAAATCCGGAAGCCGACCCAATTACACCATCAGAATTTAAGACAAGTAAAAAATCATTAAGTGGTGTTGCAATTTTAGATTCAGCGTAGTTTATAACTCCCTCTCGCTTAAATGAGTCAGGCATTTTCTCCCTCCCCCCAAGGACAATTGTGTAACCGTTTTCTTTTGCTTTTCTAATTGCCTCTAAATAAGTGCCTGGATTCACTGGTTTTAATGTGCCATTAACAGATTCAGTTTTTATTTGAATCACGATATATTTTGAAGTTCCGATAAGATTTAGAAGCCTCTTGGGCAAGTTAAAAGAAACATTAAACGGATTAAAATGCCTAGTTTTAACTCTTAATTCCGCATATTCAGCCATCCTGTATCTGATTACATCACCAAAATTCAGCGGCTTTGATAGCCTCCCTTTTGAATCTAAATTGAGATTCATTGAGGAAATTGAGGATGAAACAGTTATTTCAGGATGGCGTAATAATAGTGGTGCAAGCAATATATGAATAAATCCGGATTCCAATATTTTTATGCTGTTATCAATAGCAAACTTCTCCATAATATATTTTACTGAAGAAAGTACTGGAGATTTTGGATAAACGTAGTAAATAGTTTTCTTCTCAGCAATAAGACCCACTTTCTTCATCCTGATCAGACCATCTACTTCAGGATAAACGTGTCCAATTGCATGACTTATATTGTCGACTGAAAATAGGATATTTTTATTCTCAAAAGATTTTTTTAATATATAGAGTAGTGGAGTCAATAATATCGCCAGATTTGCAGAAACTAATGAATGATATTTCCAGTCTACAATATATACAAAGTCCCAATCTCTTCTGTATCGAGGGATAAGTATCCACCTCGTTAAATGATATAAGATTCTACATATTGCAAATTTTTTAAAATATTTTATTAATGCATTCATGCGAAAAAATTATTTTCTCTAAAGTATTTTTTTATTTAGCAATGCATTTTTCAATTCTTTGATGCTAGCAAACGTATTCATATTATTTGAAAAATTGATAACCTCTTCTTCTCCTAATAAAAAAATACCGCTACTTTTATGACAATTTGTTTTATTCAGTACAAGCCAACAAGGCCCAGTTGCTATCATAAGGTGATATTTGCAATATAATGATTGGATAGCAATTTCATTTAATCCATATCCAAAATCTAACGTGCAATCAAAGCCATTTAATTTTTTTGTAGTTATTATTGAATATTTAACTGACAAATCTGCTATAAGTTTATTTAATTCCTCAGTACTATAATTGAACTGTCCACTCAATGGCTCTGAGTTAACGATCAAAAAATCATATTTTTTAAATATTCCATCTTTACTTATGACCGGATTATCAAATATAAAATCTTCTTTATATATAATAGGGTTTTTTATTTTTAATCTTTTCGATAACTCATTGAAATACCTTATGTAGAAATCTGTAAAACTTTCATCTTTATTTCGCAATAACCAAATATTTTTATAGTTTTTCCAGGCATTTTGACTATATATAGGCTTTTTATATAAACTCAATATTTTAACATTATGTAAGCCCTTAATATAAGGTGATAATTCGTTAATGTAGTTTGGTTTCAAATAGTGCTCAAAATATAGAGAAGGATTTAATAAAGCGACCTTCTTTATATAATGTAAGTGGGAAATGTTGTCGCCTAAGTGATATTCTATGTGTGTGTATATAGTATTTTTCTTTGGTAAAAATCCGTAATCCATTGCATGCAATAATCCCCCTATTAAGTTATTCCATAACTTTTTTGAGTTATATATTAATTTTTTTGATAATTTTTGACTTTTCATTTGCTAAATATAATTGTCAGTATTTGCATCCAGCATATTATTGATTAATATATTTTTCCTATCGTTTGAACACTCGTGCATACATTTATGCCTTGCATTAAAGCTTTTCATAAATTCTTTAGTTTCCTTGCTAAACCAAAGATCTTTGAAGGTTGATGTCTTTAGTGTTCCAATCAATCCGCTCTGGTCGTAGGCCTTATTGTGGCAGGCATAAACACCAAGATCTGCCCCTATAACTGGGACAGTTTGCATAATGAAACACTTGTCATAACTTCTTAAGTTTGAATGTGAGGATCCTGGTGAAATGTTATAAGTTGTATTTACTGTAAATTTAGAGTCAATTAATCTAGAAACCTGCGTTAACTGTTCTTCGACCTCGTTCGCTATATCTGAGTGATAATCATAAAAATTTTCTACGTACATAGGAGAGTATCGAATATTTTCTACCCCGGCATCTTTTAGTTGTGCGGAAAATTCATATAAACCCTTGTAATTCTTTTTATGTACTATGTAATTTACCCCTAAATCACAGTTCCCATTTTTTATGGATGCGAATTTTTTGATATTTTGAATGACACTGTCAAAACTTTTCTCGCTTACATTTCTGAATTGTCGCATTTGCTTACCGTCAGTGTAGTCCATCGACACTCTGACCCATTTCGCATTTTTTAATACTTCAGCTCTGTCCTTAACTAAATTTTGGCCATTTGTTATGATTGATAAATCAAGGTTTAGGTCCAAAGTTTTTTGCATAATTTTTGTAATATCCTTATGCATCAACGGCTCTCCTCCACCGGAGTAAGTTACCGCCTTTGTGCCCATTGCTGCCAAATCATCAAGAATTTCAAAAACCTTAATGGTTGATATTTGGTCTTCTTCTCGCATATCTTGGTGCATACCACTTTGTATATGCTTCTCATCTCCGCCATCTTTTACTCGAAATCCGGTACTATACACACAAAAGAAGCAACCATGATTGCAAAGGTTAATTGGTTTGATACGAACATATATTGGGGCTGTTACCACTCCGCTCACAAAAGAATTTATCTTTTCTGGATGGTGGAAAATCTTAAAATCACTATATTTATTGTTTTTCATGATCACGCTTTAATGAAATAAACCCTGGTAATTTGCTATGCCAGACCTGCATAATTGAACTATAGGCCTCATCATAATTTGCAGGAAAGTAACACTTAATATTTTTAAAGCATTTGCACAAAACTTCAATATTTAGCGGCCTATGAGTTGGTCCATGGCTAGGATAGTCAGCATATCCGATCAATATGACTGGTAAATTTTGTTCATCTATATCTATCTTTATCTGCTCAAATGGTCTTTCCATTAAAAATGGTGTTATCGAATATATAATGGGCCTTAAACCCTCCAATGCCATACCAGCCCCAATAGAGATAATGGATTGCTCTGTTAATCCAAAGTTAAAGAAATGATCATGATGATTTTTCTTGAAATCTGCCATTTCCTGCTCGACATCCCCCGTAAGCACCACCAAAGTTGTGTCTTGTTCCGCAATATCATTTAAGGCCTGTTTAAAAGCTCTTCTCATGTCAGCTCCTTAATTGCCAATTGTTCATGCTCAGGATCTAGGAATTTAGCGTGCCAAGCCGGCTTATTAGCCATGAAGCTAACTCCATGACCTTTTTCTGTATCGCACACCACTAACTTGGGACCACTTTGATCCTTGCTAATTTCAGCTACAAGCTCGTTTATGTTATGTCCATCGCCTACGACAGAAGCATCCCATCCCGCAGATAATGCAGCTATTTTCAATACATTTACTGCTGGCAAAATTTCACTTACAAAGTTGGATCCTTGTATAAGATTATTGTCCACAATTACAACCAGATTATCTAATTTGTGATGGGCTCCAATTAGCAAAGACTCCCAAGTTGTTCCCTCTTGAGATTCTCCATCACCAATAAGCACATATACCTTGCCAGACTCTTTTTTTATCTTTCTAGCTAGCGCCATACCTACTGCAGCGGGAAAACCATGGCCCATACTTCCGGTTGTATATTGCACTCCATTGCCAATATGTGGATGTCCTTCCAATAAAGGATCGAATCCCTGCTCACGCAAGAAAACATAATACCCCCAGCATGCATGGCCCTTGCTCATTATAAACTTATCATTGGACCTTAAGATATTATCAAAAAGAGCTATGAGGATCTCTACACAAGAAAAACTGCCTCCATAGTGGTAACCTCCATTAGCTTGCGATAACTTAATAATATCTAATCTTATTTTTTTTGATCTCTCATGCATTTAAATAAGCGCCTCTTTAGTATGTGTTGTTGATATTTTTTAACTCTCAGAAAGTCGATCGAAATCAATTGACCGTTAAATAATTTCTACTTTGCTTCGATTAATCCTTGATAGTGTAGCGGCGACCTAGACCCAATAATTATTCGACGTAGTGTGTGGGGTGCAGATGGATCATGCCAATTCATCTGCTCTACTGGAAAATATACATAACCAAATGATGATCTCAATCCTTCAATCATGGTAGCGCGAGTTTGTCTACCAGAAGCGTGGCTTTTTGATGCGCTAGGATTTTCATAATCATAGGCTTCTATATAATCAACTCCAGTAGCACTCTCTAAATAATCTAGAGCAATAACTGGAGAAATATTAGCCAGACGCTTTAAAACTGGAAAATTAGGCATGGGATCATTAATATGATGGTAAACACCCCACAAAAAAATTAGATCCGCTTTAATTTGAAAATCAGGTTCATCCAGGCAGATTTCAAGATTACCTTCTTTCAATATAGTTACAACGCGTGACTCCCCAAGGAATCTTTTCCGAATTATTTCTATATTATCTTTACGCCCATCACTCACAATTACTCTAGATGCGCCTTGCTGTAATAACCACTGTGTTTGATCTCCAATGCCCGCACCAGGCTCAAATATCGTTTGATCTGCAATAGGAATACCAGTTTGTAAGAAAAGTCGCCAGCGTAATTCATTACAGTAAAAATATCTGCTGGTTCGAAAATTATTCCAGATTAATGTTTCTTCTGCACTCAACTTCAGGCTTGACTTGGTCTCCTGAACCTGCAATGTAATTAGGTGCAAGGCCTCTCTTCCGACTGTTGGAATCCGTTGAAATTTATAACCAACACTTGGAATTCGCTGAATCCGAAATCCAAATATATTAAGTAATTTCTGGATGATTGAGTTAATTTTAGACCTAATAATTTTTATTACCATGTAGTTCCCAGACTTTTTTAAATGTCAGTAACAGTTTGATCAAAGCATCTATCTATTTCATTAGCCTTAATAAGATTAATAATCTACCTCACTATTCCACATTCTAACTTTAACCGCTTTAATAATTTTTTCCATAGTATTTTCAGAGTGAAACTTATCAATCGCAAATTGATGGCGCGTAAGTATTCCCTGAGCGCCTTCTTTGTCAAATTTATTAATAACTTTATTTATTAAAGCAGAAGGTTCATCGATATCACATAGTTCATAGGTTTCATAAAGATTTCGTGGGACCCCCATGAAGCTTAAAGTTACCTCTAGACTAACTGGAACCATGGGAATTCCACCCGTGACTAAAGCATCAAAAAATCTAATCGGCAAGTCATTCAGTGTTGGCACAACCCAATGAGCCTTATGTTTAACCCAATCTTCCAAACGATCAATCGTTGATAGACTTGCATAACTAGCATCTAATTTTAAAAAATAGTGCTCAGCAGGTGTGTGTAATTTATTCAATTTTTTGAGAATATTATTGCGAAATTTAAATTGTTTATATTTAGTGTGCCTACCCAAAGGAAAATCTACTCTTTTTGCTTCTAAGATAGCTTCCGTATTTTTTGTTAAAAAAGATTTCGACCATTGAGTTACGCCAGGATGGATATACATGCCAAATTTAGTAGAAAATCTACTAGCCATTAAATTAGATTCTATATGAGCAGGAATATACAGATCTGCAATCAACATACTATCAATGCTAGAGCGCATCCAGTGATGATTATCCCAGTCATGAACTACGAATATTGACGAAAAAACCTGCTGCTTAACTGCAGTTAACTTCTGCACCCCAATAGCTTGCACAGAGTTATTTGTGAGAACAATTAAAGCATTTTTAAAACGGTCAATATTAAAGTCATCTTCAATCCATTCTGTTGGGCTAGCTTCAATTATCTTGAGCCCTGATATAGCACCAGGAAAGTCATGATGATTTATCTTATCGGAGAATATTACCATTTTTTTTAATGATTCAAATGGATATGTTTTTAGTTTTTCCTCTAAAAGCTTACGTCTTTTTTTAACACACCCATAGGATTTCTTTGACTCTAATGCAAGTAGATATTTATCCCAGTGATAAGCCATACCAAATGGCCATCTGTTCATAATTACCCCTATCAAATTATCTAAAAATTGGAATAATTGATTCATTGAGTCGATCTCTATTTTTAAAATTTAAATATATAGTTGATTTAATTAAATTTATCACGCAGTATACATTTAATATGATAAATTGCCCCAAAAAAATGAGCGGGGTATGAGTTATTTAATATAGGTTGACTTTATAACACCTAGAACTTTTATGGCTATTGATTTTGCATCCAACCCATTACTCTCTAACATCTCTGATCTAGTGCCTACAGACAATGAAATTTCAGGATCAATAGATAAATTGATAATATTATTTTTATTGAAGTTATGACTTTTTCTTAAGATTAACCTCTCAAATAACCCTGGAGCATTGTGCTCCTCGATTAAAAATATGTATCCCAAATCTTCCAATAATGGGAGATTTAACCATCCATCATCAGAATATATGGCAATTACTTTACCTGTAATTGCATGTTGAGCCTCTAAAATGTCAGAGGCCTTGATCGCCTCCTCAGCTAAGCTTCCGTGTACAAAAATAGTGTATTTATCACCGTTATTTGCAAGAATCGAATACCCCTCTCCACTACGAAGACAGGGAATATCTCTTTCCCCACCTTTCATGAGTCTTATGTAGGAAGGATCCCTTAAGGTCAACGAACTCTCAAAACAAGATCGACTTGAAGATGGATCATAAGGCGTGTAAACCTTAAAAAAAGGCAAACTCATGACCAACCCAATATCCTCAACCGCATGGTGAGTAAATCCAAGCTTGTCATAAGAAAAGCCGCCACCAACACCAACTAAAGTAACGCCCAGCCTTTGATAAGCAATTAAGTTTCTTATAAATTCAAAAGGCCTATAGATGAGAAAGGGAATAATCGTATAAACATAGGGCTTAAATCCCTGCGCTGCCAAGCCCGCAGCAACACCAATCATATTTTGCTCGGCTATCCCACAGTTAATAAATCGATCAGGAAATTCTTGCCTAAACTGATCAAATATTCCAAAACCAATATCACCGACAAGGAGAACAACGGAGCTATCCTTTTTAGCCGCCTCAACAATCCACCTGCCAAATTCATTTCTCATTTTTCTCTAGCTCTATTTTTGCAAGCTGGTATTCATCATTTTTAAAACGTCTATGGTGCCATTTGAAATCGCTCTCCATGAAAGAAACGCCCTTACCCTTTATTGTATTAAGGACTATACATGCAGGACCATTAAGATAACCTTTATTAAGAATGAGGTCGGTTAACAGCCCACTGATGGCCTCATGACTATGCCCATCAATTTCATACGTTTTAATATTTGCGGCATTAAGTATGTTCGTAATATTTTTAAAGCCTAGAATATCAGTTGTTCTGCCCAGTGACATTTGATTATTATTATCAATTACGAATAGATGTTGCAATTGGTGCTGTTGAGCAAAATCAATTGCCTCCCAACAAGAGCCCTCATTTAATTCACCATCCCCAATTATTGATATTACACACCTGCTACTACCCCTCATCTTTTCACTCAAGGCAACCCCGTTAGCAAAAGTGAGGCCTTGGCCAAGTGCACCAGTAGAAACGGTGAAGTTATCGTTTCCATCAATTCTTTTGGGGTGTCCAAAAAATATTCCGCCAGATTTCATATAATTTCCTACATAGAAATCCTGTCCACACGTCACATCTAAAGCGGCCAATTGTGCAAGGTAGCAATGGCCCTTACTAAAAGCTAATTTCGGCCTGGAAGAAAACTTGCCTTCATACAAGTCATGAGGAGACAATCCGTCAATCAAGTACGTATCATATAAACAAATCATAAAATCTATGATTGAAAAAGATCCCCCAATGTGAGCGCCCTCTACACGTTCAGCAACTTCAATAATTTTTTTTCTCGCAGCATTTGCCCGCTTATCCGTAGAAATATTCATCAAAATCTGCCTTTAGTTTATTTACTAAATTTACTCTTGATTCAATATAGCTTGTGCAATCTTTATCTTGGATCAACCCTTTGCTAACTCTGGATTTAATTGTGGATTCTGAAATACTATTTAGAGTCCTCAATAACCACCAGAATTTAAAAACGCCCATTATTTTGTAATTAATAGCAAACGACGTCCACCCTAAAGAACGTGCAAACTCAATTGCCACTAATTCAATATCCTGATTATTTAAGTCATTGGCCGGATGAAAAACATAATCAATAATTAACTTTAACTGACTATCAATTCCAGCATATTCAAAATCAAAGAAATAGATCTTATCCTCTCTAATGCAATTATGCAGACCCAAATCAGACGGGCTCACTATTGGACTGCCAATATTTGGGGGATTATTAATCAAGTAGTTAGTTACTTCACTTGCCATAGATTTTAAATCTAAAGGATGATGAGAGCCCTCAAAACCTACCTGCTTAATTCTTGTTTCTACGCACCTAAATAAATCCAGAGGCTCTAATATACTCTCAGCCGCTCTTGGCAGACAAGCGGTTTCACCCGCGCTATTTAAATCCTGTATAAATCTAATCGTATCCTGAATTACATCGTCAGTAGCTAACTGTATCGAGACCCCATCAATATACTCAATGAAGAGTTCAGCATTAGCTTCGTCAAATGATAATAATTGAGGAACTTGATTAATTTGATTATGTAAGCACCATTGATAAAAAGCTAGCTCTCTTCTGAATGACTCACGGCGATCGAATTCAAAAGATTTTCTAATTTTTAATCCATTAGCATCGCTAATGATTTCAACCAGGCTGTTGATGGCTCCATGTTTTGGCATTTGGGCACGAGGAAAATCAAATAGTGATTTAGGATAGCTCATATCTACCCTACTTAAAGCTTACATAACTTAATAATTTCAGAGAACCGATCCCAGTGACTCATCGAAATAATGGGATCGGGAGCTACCCTAACCTTTGAATAATGAATTCGCTTTACTGAAATCGGAAAAAATTTGTCGCTCAATACCCCAATATGATCATCAATAAAAATTGATACGTCCTGATCAGAAATTGATTTAATTTTATTCTCTAGAGTAGTTTCAAAAATAACAGATAATTTTATCTCTGAGAGCTCTGGGTCTAATCTAATATTTTTCTCAATCCAATCCTGGGCAGCCTTATGCAAATCAAAATTTCCGCCTGCAGCTGGATGGTACGTTCTGTGGCTAATTATTACAATCTCATTGATCAAGGATGCACAAGATAGGATTGCCTCTTTGAATCCATCTGCAATTTTTGCCTCGTACATTTGCTGGCCGTATACCAATCCTTGCATTTGAGTCCATTCTGTTTCTCGATTATTTGAGCGCAAGTAATTTGCTATCTCTTCTTTTCCTGATAGATTGCATCCGCTGAAGTTACCGAGCTCATTCGCTAGTCTTTGGAAAATAGCATCGTAGTCAACAATCGTATTGTCTAAATCTATCCCTACCTTCATAAATCCCCTAAAAGTCGTAGCAATCTCATTCATTTTCCTTAATTTTTATACCCTGAATATAAATTAATAATATTGGATATTGATGCAAATATTTTAACTATCAAAACTTTGCATGACGAAAATTTTTGTTATCAATAAAAGCAAAACTTGCGGCACTAAATGTCATAAAAAAGACTAATGCTTCAAAAGTCTGCTTGTAAGTAACCTCTTGAACAAAGCCGGCCATAAAAATTGCAAGAGATATCCATATAGCCAGATTGGTATAAAAGATTTTTACATTTGATCTTATATAAATTATTAAGATCGCTAAAAAAGGTAGGGCCGATAAAAATAAAGCTGGATAGCCGAATGCTAAGCCTAAATCAACCCATCCAGAATGGGTTGAGCCGATACCATCAAAGGCTATTCCATCTTCTTTTAGCCACCGCGGAAAGGATGGATGATTAATCAATCCATAACCCATAGGGTGTTTAATGATCTCGCGAGAACCAGCTGCAATCCATGCATAGCGTTCATAGATGTTGGCAGCCACTACTTTACCCAAACTATTTTTTGGTAAAGGCTCACCCCCAAACGGTCGGCAAGCTGGCGTTGCGACAGGGCTGGATTTTCTTCGAGCAATTTCAAGAGCTAAAGATCGATTTCGGCTTGCATGGTCTCACTTGTTACTCGTTACTGTTTTGCCATTCGCATGGGAATCATTTTAAAAATCACAACATACTGTTCAAGACTTGAACAGATTTAATTAATCCGGTCTTACCCCTTTAGTTCATTACAAATCTATAGGGCCCGTTTTACATCAGTGAGCCAGGATCGCCCGCTATCGCTTCGCTTACGAGCGATGAGCGCTCGATTTGAGTGTTCGCAGGAATTTGCGCCCCAAGAGGAATGCGAGCATGAAGAATCCAGCGATTGCTATCCCAGCCGCAGTGGTTTTGAGCATACCGGTCTTTTTGGTGGTGGGGGCAATGTTAGCTTCTAGGCCTTTAGTGAAACGGGCCTCAATAGTTAGTAACTGCGTGCGCAATTGATCGAGTGCTTGGCGACTTTTGATGTCACTCGGGGCTAAATTTTTACGGAGTTTTTCTTCAATAGTTAGCAGGGATTTTGAGAGCAAAATGCCATCGAGCTCTTGATCAGCCATCGGGACCGCTTCTGTTAAAAACGTTTTGAAGAGTGCAATTTGGTTAAGTCGATCATTGAGGCGTACTAACTTTTCTTTGTTTTGGTTAATGTCGTTGTTAACCGCAATAATTTGGGTTGTAATTGGCAAATACTTTGCCCCGGAATCTTTGGGATCAACGACCTGCTGACCGACATTGGCACTTCCCGGAAAGCGCTTATGCAGTTCCTCTAGGCTCTTTGCGCGATCGCGTAAATAAGCCTGCTCAATCTCAGTGCTGGTAATTTGGCTTTGGATATTAGCCACAGTTCCAATCACCTCGCCCTCATAGCCATTGAGCAGGCTCTTAAGCTGAATAAATGCGCCGCCTGTCTTTAGAAAAATGCTGGCCAGTCGAACATTTTCCAGGGAGCCTTCCTTCGAGTTTGCGCTTGCCAGAATATTTAAACTGAGGATCGTGGTCGATGCGCCATCAAGATCTTTACTGATTCCTGCTAAATCCTTCGCATCTGCTTTGGAAATTGCGTAGTTCGGGATTACGCTCTTGGACCACCAGATCGGTTCACGCATTTGCTGATAGAGGTCCACTTGCTCGGGACTGAGTCTAGCATCGGCTAAGCGTTGGTTTGCTAAATTTGGCAAGCTCTTTTGCAAAGTTCGCCACGTAACCAAATCGAGCCCATAAGTGTTGGTGTTGGTGTTGGTGTTGGTGTTGGTGTTGGTGTTGGTGTTGGTGTTGGTGTTGGTGTTGGTGTTGGTGTTGGTGTTGGTGTTGGTGTTGGTGTTGGTGTTGGTGTTATTTAGGAGTAAGAGCTCAGCTTTGTAACTACCTAGAAAATACCAGCCCCCAAAGCCTAATACTGCTCCTGCAATGCCCGCTAATACCAACTGCTTCCAGCTCTCTTGGATGAATTCTACGATATCAGCCAGCGAGATCTCTTCCTGCCCAGTTTGGATATTTTGGTCTGGAGATGGCATTAGATTCTAACCTTTAGAAGCAAAAAATTACTTAATTAATGCAGCTATTATAAGAGTTTATTGACCACTTTACTATTCGTAGACACCAAAAGGACTAATGGTTTTTCAGCCCTTTACTGACCGATGGGAAGAGGCAAGTTGCTAGGAAGGCAATCCAGAAATATAAGATTTCAATAGAGTGTTGAGAGCTAATCTCCCCTAGGGTATATACCAAGATTACCGCAATAGATAAGATGCTTGGTAAATACTTAAAAGAGCCCTTTGTGGTGATAGATAGAAATAGAGTACTGAATAAAGCGCCAAGCGTAAAAATTAATGCCGGGATTCCAAAAGCAAGAGTTATTTCGACCCATGCGCTATGGGTTGAAAGAATGTAGTTGCCGCTATGGGGGAATTTCTCATTTAACAATACACCAAAGGGTTTACTAAGAATTCCCACCCCTAAAAGATTTTCAGGGACAAAGATGACAATACCAGCAGTTGCCCAAGAAAACCGCTCATAGGCATTGCCCACAACCTGCCTGCCGAGCTCCGTTTGGGGGTAACCCAACATGCTAGGATTTTGCCAGTTTGGATATTTTTCAATTTGTACCGCAACTTTGGCATCTTCAATCGTGGATAACCAGCCTGGATTTGTTTTAAATTGTTGCCAACCAAACCAGCAAACTATACTAGTTAGGGCAAGAATAAATAATCCGTTTTTAAATACAATTTTTCGATCGGCCTCACTAAACAACGATAAAAATATTTTCAATAGCAGCATTAAAAAAACTAAGCCAAAAATCAGCGCCCCAAGACCAACGCCATTCCGCGTATCAAAAATATAGACATAGGCATAAAAGACTGCGCAAGATCCGATTAGCCAAAATAAAACTAAGAATATTTTTGTTTTAAAATTTATGCTTGAATAGCGATCTAGAAGCGTCCCTAAAAGACCAGCGATGAGGAGGGTGCCTGCTAAGACACCATTAATTTTTCCCGGGTAGATAAATTGCTCATAGCCGCGGTAATAAATGTTATTTGTTGAAATTGCTAAGGGAATATATTGATAAAAAAGATAGACGAAGCTCATAAAGATACCAAACCACAATAGGTTCACTGTATTAGGTCTTCTTAGTATCGCAAGTCCAGTTCCAAAGCCAACGATAACCGCTAGGAGAGTTCTCAACCAAGTACTCTTTAATTCATGAAGTTGGATATCGGGAAATCTTGATAGAAAAAAATAATGGAAAATAACCCAGCAGAACATCGAACCCAGCATGATAATGGGGATGTAATTTTTAAGAGAAATTTTTTCTTTACTTGGCTTAAAGTATTGATAGCAGTAGTAAAGTGAGATTGGCGTACCAATACCCAGAAGAATATTTCTTAAGGCAATTGTACCCTTTACTGCCCAAATACCCAAAAGAATACTACTTAGTAAAACTAAAATGAGCCCCAATAAATCATGGTCAGCGTTATTAGAGTCCCCTCGACTCCTAAAAGTATTTATGTTTTGCATGGTTTTATACCGGATGGGTATCGAAGAACTAATTCGCCTCCACCTTATTTATCGGCTTTTTTACAATTGCAAGCAAATTTTTTCCCAATATATACTTCATGCCCAAGCGATCAAATATACTACTGATTGAGAAAATATACTGGTCATACAACCTGAGTTTGACATCATTATTTACCCTGGTGCTTAAATCAGATTTTTTTCCTTTTGTTGTAAGCCAAGCAAAAAATCCAATAGAGTCAGCGTATTCGCATCTTTCAATTACAAAATTTACATTCCTAAGCTTGCTGATAAGATCTTGCTTTTCATATCTCCTGTAATGCCCTATTGCCGCATCAAAATCCGAGTACAAGTAATTAAACGCAGGGAGATATAAAGCTAAAACTCCTCCTGGCTTTAATTTTTGATAAAGTTGCTCTAAGGCTTTCTGATCGTCTTCAATATGTTCAAGCACATTTGAAGAATAGATCAAATCAAATTGACCTTCAATGTTTTCCAGAGCAGAGTGGCACTCAAAGCCTCGCTCCTGAATAACATTTTGTAGATTTGAGTCAATCTCCAAACAAATCGGCTTTTGATTACATTCTTTAGCCCAAATTTGAGCCAGACTTCCAATCCCTGCACCAAATTCTAGGACCCTAGAATTTGACAAGGCATGGGTCGATAATTTTTTAACAATATCTCGGTTGTAACGCGTTAAATTGGCTTCATTAGCCCACAGTTCCACAGCGCCAGCGTAGCTCGTTTTTTCTTCGGTTTGTACTGCGCGATGTAATAATTGGTTTTTGTCCATAAACCATAATTTTAGGATATAAAGTAGCTATGATCAATTCATCAAATTGCTTATGCAGGAATTAATAGCGACTCTCTTGATTCTGATTATATGCCTAGCATTTTGGGGCTACGGGACTCTTATTCTGAAACCGAGTTCTCTTCAAAAAGTACGTCATTTGGGAATTTCGACTGCAGTTGGCATTAGTGTCTTTATTGCCTGGTGTGGTCAACTAGAGCTTTTTCACCTCGCTGGTTCTGCTGCTTTCAAAGCATTTTTTGGAATTGGAATTTTACTATCCCTTTTGGCAATAGTGGGCTCTATCCTTGGCAGGATAGACCATGATGATATTTCAATTACCAAGTCATTCTCCTCTTCTGTAATTAGATTCAGCAGCAAGGCGCTTGCTATTGCTTTGTGCTCAGGCTGTCTATTTATAACCTTTAGCTTTTTTTATCATCTTGCCTTAAATCAGCATGATGACTACTCTGGATACCTCGTTCTTGCAAAACGAATCTTGCAGGAAGGCTTTCAAGGTGGCGACCCGTTTAATGACCGCAGCATTGAACAGGGGTTTGGAGCTGGAAATTACCTCATTGCTTACCTCAACACTTTTTTACCAGTTCGCGCATCTCATCTTGCCGATGCTGGAATTGGCTTAGCTTTATTGATTTTAATAACGTTTGATGCCTACAGAAGATCAAAAGCGCCTTACGCATTATCATTATTTGCGATAGTAATCATTGTTTGGTGTGTGGTTGCGATACATTCTCCTATCGTAAACATTTCACCCCTTCTAGTTGCAGCCGGTCTCTTTATTGCCATTATTAGCTATTATGTTCAAAGTAATTTTGCGGAGCAATACTTTGATCATATTGTTCTTGCTTTAATGCTTTCAAGCCTTTTGGTACTCAAAGGGAACTATGTCATCCCTGTTTGCGCCACCATCGTTTGCATCTATCTATCTAGAGTGACAATTATCAAACCAAGCCGAGTTTTTATTGAATTAGGAATTTTTTCTTTATGCATGTTGCTTTTTACCATGCCTTGGATGATTGCAAACTGGCAATTTGCTAAAACTCCTTTTTATCCACTTTTAGGTCACGGTCTAGTAACCCCTAACGCATTAGGCCTTGCAAGCTTTGATTTATTTGCTGATGCTATCTTGGTACTGGTTCCGTTTTACATCATTCTTGCCAGCTTGCTTTTTATTCTTTATCGCTTCAAAGAAGAGTTGGATATGCGATTTTTATTCTTTATCACCACTCTGAGTTCCTTTATTATCGCTCTATCTTGCGCCCTCACAATGACGAGCGCAGGCTCACTTACCCGTTACTCCTATGTGTCCTTATTTGGGCCCATTGGATTTCTAACTCTTTTTATCCTGTTTTTAATAACACCCAAAAGGGTTTTATCCATTTCTAAGCAAAGCATTGCCGGCGGCATAGTTTTAATAGTCCTATCATCTTTTGCCATTCCTCAGTTTTTTTACGCTACAAAGCGCGGTTTTCGAGATATCACAAATGTTCTCGTTTATTCCACGCGTGACAATTTAGGTGAGTTATCTTTTGTCAAAAATCAGCAGCGTTTTGAATCACTGCAAAACTCCATTCCGCTACACTCTAAAGTTTTAGTAAGATTAGATTTACCATTCTTATTGAACTTCCAAAACCACCGATTTCATGTTATGGATTGGCCTGGTAATGTTGGTCCAGCCCCCGGGGTTCCATTTGACCAACCACCAGAGGCTCTTGCTCAATACTTGAGAGGCCAAGGAATAGATCATATCGCCTACTCCTATGGTAATCAGGCGCTCTTTTCTCAAGATGACCCTGAATTGGCGAGCCGAATAAATCACCCAAACCCATGGATACACACACAAGCTCTGAGAACCTTTGCTGTACAAAGCCAAATTGAAAGTTTGGGGCAACAATACCCGCGAATCTTTGATAATGGCCATGACTTTGTAATTAATATAAGTAAAACCAAAGCCCCTTGACTCTAAAATAAATACACCGCTCTATTTGAGTTTTTTTATGCCCTACAAAAAAACCTGGTTTACCCTCTATGTACAAATAGCGAAAATTTATCATACAGCTCTACTTTCTTTATTTTTCTCACCTTTTTTTCAGTTTTTCTTTGGCCTAAAGCGCGATCAGCTAAACAAATTAAAGTTAGCCAAATCTCACTCAAAATCCCAGCTTTTGCAGGATATCTTTGCATTGCATCAATCTAACTTTAAGGATGGTGGGTTTTTTGTTGAATTTGGCGCAACAAATGGGGTTGATCTTAGTAATTCACATCTCCTTGAGAAAATATTTCATTGGAAAGGGATACTTGCTGAGCCAGCCAAAGTTTGGCATGAGGACTTAAAAATAAATCGCCAATGCTACATTGAGGACAAATGTGTATGGAAAGACTCGCACTCAATTCTTGAATTCAAAGAAGTCTCCTCTCCAGAGCTATCAACAATCTCCAATTTTCAAAGCAATGGTGACTGGGCGTCTTCACAGCGAGATCAATCAGTCTCCTATCAAGTGGAAACAATTTCACTGAATGACCTGCTGGACAAGTATCATGCCCCAAAGATTATTGATTATCTTTCAATTGATACAGAAGGTAGTGAATTCGAAATTTTGAATAACTTTGATTTCAAAAGAAATCAATTTAAGATTATTACTTGCGAGCACAATTACACCGCAGATAGACAAAAAATCTATGATCTTCTCACCAAGAATGGGTATGTCAGAAAGTATTCTTTTTTATCAAAGTGGGACGATTGGTATGTGCTAGAGAGTAGCGCCATATAGTGACAGCACATCTTTAAACCTTCATTTCAATTCATTCAGACTGCATTTCCCAGCCGATATTTTTCAGCATCCCAATTAAGTAACTCCTGTATCTGCTGCTGACTTAATACTTTTAAATTTTCAGGGCTCTGCAGTCTAATCAAAACATCGTGGTAACAACGAAGCTGAGCTTTTTGAGCTTTGGTAACGTACTCAATCTCAAATACCCCAAACTCCTTAACAAATATAAATGGTGGCTTATATCCTTTTTGGAAATCTAAACTTGAAACATTTTCTATTTCAACTACTATAGGTTTTGGACCAAGAAACACCACGTGATCTGGGTAGAGAGCCCACGCAAATTCAACCATATTCATTAATGATGGAATGGTTGCCAATTCATTTAAATCGGCATCACTGCATTTAACATATCCTTTGATATTAGTATTTTGATGCGAACTCTCAATCGCATTCATAAAAACATGATTAGCAAAATTTTTCTGCTCCCGATTTAACATCTTTCGGATTGAATTTAAGACGCGCATTACCTCCTCGAGAGTATTGGCCCCAATCACAACACCATGATTTTCCAAAAATAATACATTTGTATTGATTGATGAATTTAATGCCATATGAACTACTCTAGCTAGATCAGCCCCCGGCTTTGTATATTGAATAAATTTCCAAGAAATGCTTTCTCCAAAAATTTGTCCTAAAGATTCTTGCGCATTGGTCTGAACTAGGTACGCAAGCACTTCAATAGCATGAAGATGTAACACGATCTTTTGTGGCATCACCGCATGAAGAAGCGTCTCTATTGAAGGCCTTAAGGCGTCTTCGCCAAGGGTTTGCGGTAAAACATCGTACTGGTAATTTTGTAATGCAGAATTTAACTGATCTAAATCAACCGCTGTAAATATTTGTTTTGTCTTTGCATCGGCGATCCAAGTGCCGGATGCTTTCACCCATAAAATATTTTTCTCCTTTACAGAGATATTGCCTCCTGCACCCTGCACCAACAATCGATCTTCACCAATCTCAGCGCAAAAATCTTTTATGGGGTCTAAAAAATTCATGTTAATAGTTATTGCTGAGATAATTTATCGAGCATTTTTCTGAGCTCAGAAAAGTCTTCAAAAACAGCGTCAGCCTGATGGCTACCAACTCCCAGATCTACCCCAACATGATTTTTTTGCAATGTAACTGCATTGATAGAATCCCGAGCACCAGAGATATCATTTATCGGATTATCTCCAATCATCCAGATGCAATCTCCTTTTGGATTCATTTTTTCAAGTGCAATCTTGAACGGCGCTTCATGCGGCTTATCAAAGCCAGCTTCCTCGCTAGTCACTATGTAGTCAAAATACTGATCTAACCCAAAATAAACCACTTTTCGAAATTGAATTTGCGCGGTAAGGTCCGTAACAATTGCTATAGGTATGCCAAGTAAGCGAAGGTCATCTAATAATTCCTTCACGTGATCAAACAATACTGCCTTGCTTAAAAATGTCCTCCAATATGTTTGCTCAAAGTCTAGTGCTAATAGTACCTGCGATCCAAGTCCCATTATTTCAAGCATACGTTGCAAATATAAAAGTCGACTATGAGAAGAGGCTGTCTCCTTAAGACGAAATTTAACTTGCGATCTAGCCTCATTAAATGCTTTGTCAAAATCATTCTCAGAAATTGAAAAAGTGCTTACCACTTTCTCCCTTACGGCTCTTAAAGCTGCCTTATGAGCCGGGTCGTATGCATACAATGTGTTATCTGTATCAAATAGGATTGCGTCTGGCAATCGTGTAAATTTATTTGGGTTATTTAATTTCATTATTAAATCAATCGTTTGGTTAACGCCTGGCTAATATGAGACAAAGTTATCAGCTGCATTAATCCAATGACCCCATCATTCCAAGTTGGCTCGCTATCCAAAAACTCCAATACTTTTGGGCAAAGCATTTGAGCAGCCATTTTGATATCCTCTGCGCTGGCCTCACCCTCTATTACTAATCGAACTTCACGGTCATCATTGATCATATCTAGATCTACATTCAGTCCGCATACGCCAATCAAAGCCCTATTGAGAGATAACTCATTGAATCCGCGCTGAGAGATCACAATCAATTTCAGTGGAATGGGTTTATCAGAATTGATATCATTTAAGTAATTGGAGTGTATCGGCTCTATAAGAAAAATGAGATCGGCATGTAAAGATTGTGGCTGAATAAAGCGCTCCGAATCCAAAGCGCGTTTATCAAATGACTCAAGGATCTTTTCAATGCTATGGCCTCTCTGCTTGGTATCCCTTCTCAATTTAAAATATTTACGTAAATCATGGTCTAACTCTAGAAATATTTTTAAGTTAAAACATTCCCTCAGCATTGGCAAATAGAGGGCGTGAAGACCGCTAGCAATTATAAAATCATTAGCCCTAATTTGAATAGGCTTACCCATCTTCCCAGTTTTATGATCGTACTGCTTTACCAGTATATTTTTTCTATCAACCAACTTAATTACATCGCTAGTAAAACTCTCTAAGTCATTAGCCATGGGATTTAAATGTGTCATTACTTGCCACATTGGCTTTTGCCTATCCCAAAGATGGTAATCATCTCCAGAAATTTTAGCTACGGAGTGGGATCCAAATAGACCTATCAAAGCATCGGCAAAGGTATCTTTCCCAACCGCTGAATCTCCTGCAATTCCAATTGCAAAGGGTTTTCTGCTTAGGCGCAAGAAATCATTTCTCACAATAGCCTCCCGCCAAATTCGCATTGCCAAAATAATTCCAACTGCAATCATTCCAGTCTGAAGCAATGATTCAAACCGAACTTCAATTGAGTACGGTAGGAGAATTTGCTTAACTAGGAGAATTTGGTGACCATTTGATAAGCCTATAGGAAAATAGAGCAACACAATAGTTGTATATATGACAGCAAAAAGACTAATCAATAAAATACTAATTCGATCACTATTGGCCTGATAGATGACAAGGAATGGGATTGCCCATACAAACCATCCAGGCGAAATCGGAGTCATCAAAATAATCAATAAAAAAGCTATCCCGAGAGTGGCTTGAAAAATCTCAAAACTCATGCGCTGCACACGCCATGCCACATACATCAAAGTTAAATAAATTAATGGCACAAAATAAATGGATATACCACTTCCCAAATCAAACGAGAACCGAAAAACTTTACCCATCTCCGGATTACCCAACAACATTTCAACTGCCGCACTAGACCATAGAAATGGAATACTAAAAATCATGCTGGAAACTATAAAAGCAGTAAGAAAGTGAACCGATAGTTGTCTTAGTGCTTTGTTGTTGTAGAGATAAATACAAAAGAAAGGCAAAGAGACGATCATGCTAAATTTTGCAGAGATGGCTGCTGAGCAAAAAAAAGCTGAGAGGATCAACTGCTTCCCTCGTAGAAAATAAATTGATATCAAAAGTAGCAATGCGGGAATAAGGTCATTCAATCCTAAAATATAGGAAGCCACAATTACCACAGGAGATAGCCAATAGACTCCCAATAGTAATTTCCGTCGATTGGGAATCAATAAATTTAAGATGGCAAGCAGCCCAAAATCTGCAAGCAATAAGGTGAGCTCATAGCCATAAATTGGGGATAAATTGGCCAATTTGAAAATGAATAATATTGGCAAGAAAAATAGCCACATAACATATCCATATGGGAAGGCTGCCAAATCGCCCCCCGAAGTCACCCATAGCCCCCAAGGGTCGAGTGCACCCAAAAAAGATAAGCTATTCGCCATAAATGGCGAGTACCAGGTTGCAACTGGAATTGGAGCAAAATAGAAAATGAGCGCCAATTTAGTAAACAACCCAATTCCAAACAATGGTTGAATACAAAGTCTTTTTAAGGCACTCATAAGCCAACTTCCCACAAATCAGGGCGCTTAGTACACACTGCATCCAATTTAATCTCACGCTCTTGGAGAAGACGCTGCATACTTATCACTTCTGTTTCTGCACTTCTCCCCTGCAACTCTGGAGAAACTGCACAAAGCCTAAGCCCAGCATTTTTCAATAAGTTCGCATTGGCACTTGATAGTGGAAATTTACTAAAACAATCAACCCAAACCCAATCAATCATCGGGGCCAAAGAAAGGGCATTATCAATACTTTCAAACTCAGATACTCGAACCGCACACTTTCTTTCACCCAATTTAGCAGATTTAATCAAGAATGGAAAAGATTGATCTAAGAAGAAATAATTTTCAATATTTTTTGTTTTCAATAATTTAGTGACTTCAGATTCAAGCCCCTCCTCTTTCACATTCAAAATTAAAGTGTTGTGATGAAAATGATCCAACCACTCTTTAAATGATGTACCAGTTTGAAAAGGGTCATGCTGAAGAATAAGCTCGCTTGAGTTAGATCGAATATCAATCTCAACACCGTATTGAATATCTGTCTCAATAAGTTCCTTGATAGAGTTACGTCGATGATGAATGATCACCATATCAGATATTTTTCCTTAGTTGAAAACTATAGCTAAGCGTCCTACGTATAAACTTCATTTTTGCCGCAAAACTAGTGTTCCAGCGTGAAACCCCATGAGCCCTCACCCCAAACTTAACTGGAAACCGATAAATTTTCAGTCCAGTAGCACACGCCTGATAGTAAGCATATAAATCTAAAGAAAAATCATTTGGGGGAAGTTTCCAGGTTTGAAAAAATTCTCTAGAAAACATAGTTGGCTGCGCATTAATGTCCCACATAAAACGACGCATGAGCAAAGTTTCAAAAATACTCATGCCAACCGTAAATAAAACATCAAAAAATGGGCGCCCATAGCGCCTACCTTTTACAAAAAAATTTTTTTCGCTATTTTGATGAAAGCAATTTAAACCTGCTATTACATCGCAAGGATCAGTCTGCATGTCAGCATGTGTCCATCCCAAAATATCACCTTTTGCAGCATAAAGTCCCTGCAATATTCCATAGCCATAACCCTGATTTTTAGACACCGATACCACCCTACAGTCAGGATATGACGGCAGCAACTGAGTCAAAAGTTCACCCGTGTCATCATCTGAGCCGTTATTAACCAGAACCACCTCAATTCCACCCCTAGCAACTAATACACCACAACGCTCCAAGATCAGCGGGATATTTTTTGCCTCATTAAAACAAGGTATGACTAATGAAAAGAGCATATTATATTTTTGAAATTACAAAAACTGCCCCACCCATTCCATACGTAAACACATGTCTTACTTCCAATTTATTGTTTTCCGTAAATTCGTGAAACGCTTTTGCAACACCCCTAGAGTTGCTTCCGCGATAGGAGTAGAAGTCATCCAAAATAATAAATGCGCCCTCTTGGATAATGGATGAACAAAAAACCAAAGCCTCATTTGCGCTGGCGTAAGTGTCGCTATCAATAAAAATAATTTTTGCTTTTTTAATCCCAAATGAATCTGGGCCGCCGCTCAGAGAATCACTGAAGAATCCAGGGATTAATCGGTAATCTACACTCCTCGCAGTTTTCGACACCCGCCTCTTAACTACTGTAATGCTTGTTGAGAAATTTTCATCGGTATAAAAAGGGTGTAGGTCGTCATCTGCAATCTTGCCAAAACCCGAGAATGAATCAAATCCATAAAATTTGGTACTTAAAACTTTAGGGTTTAACTTTTGATTTTTCTGACAACAACGTATCGAATGACAAAAGGAGCTGCCCGTAAATACTCCAAACTCTAGATAGTCACCTTCTATGTCCTCAATTGCCGACAGATAGTGAACTTTTTTTAATATGTAGTATTTCTCGAGATTATGAATAACTGCAGGATTAATCCCAGCAATAACAGTCGAAACCCAATCTTGAAGGAAGTTAAGCTTTGCCAATAAGCCGAATTGAGAGGACATTAGTACCTACTTTCTGCACTATTTAAGGCAGTTAATATTCATGAAGACTATAACGATATTTTAAGGCAGGACTGGAAATATCTCCTGATATTTACTCCTAAGGCACTCCAACTGACTCGATGGCACGCGAGAATCTACTTCTAGACTATAAGGGTGGCTACTCCATTTATGAAAACAAGATTGCCAATACTCAAAAGTTTGCAAGTCAGCAGGCGTGCCCCAGGATAAATAGCTATCAACCTCAAATAAATAGCAGTTGAGACCCATCTCAATTGCGTCATTTATTAAAGCATCAATATAGAATTCTCCGTTAACTCTTCCATTTCGATCCATCAAACGCTTGGCTGCTAGTCGAAAATCTTTAGCTCGCTTAAATGTAAATGTTCCCAAAACAATTGGATCATTACGAGGGTTATCTAAAGGCTCTTTAACGGATATTGAGGTGATTTTTCCTTTTTTTTCGTCAATCCATCCAAACATTTTTGGATAGCGAATTGCATTAGGGTGACCGCGCACACCCCAAATGATCACATCTACCTTGGTGTCTAAGATCATTTCTTCCAGCTTGTTTGCTGAATAAATCATTCCGTTATCACACGCACCAATTGTGATCAATGTCTCGGCTGCATCAACCCTGCATTCTTCAAGCGCATCAAGGCCAATTAAGGCCGTGCAAGCCTGCCCCTCTGTTACTTGCTGAATTTTTTTAATAATTGCCTGAGGATATTTTTTCATCAACTCATTAGCAACATCATGATAACCAGGCATGTCCTCGCGCAATACAAATACCTGCCCTAATGTTGGGGGCAAATCGTCTGCAGCCTGGATAACCATCGGCCTACCAGATACTGGAATTAATGGTTTTGTAACTAAATAACCCTCATTCTTAAAGCGCTGTCCCAATCCTGCCATAGGCATAATCAAATAGCCATTTTGGGGAATGTTATTAGACGAATTACTAACCAATTTCCGAAAAGCATTTGACCAAACTTTGTACTCTTCTAAATCTTCAGGAGTTCCCCACTGCATGAAATGTTGAATGGGATACACATCAATTTGAAGATTTTCTCGCAACAGTGGCTTATAAGCCAAACTGACATAGTATTCTCCTCCAACGCTTACATCCTCATCAATAACTTGTTCAAAAGCGTGTTTCATTAAATTTCCGGAAGCAAAATAATAAGTTCCACTTGAAGCAAACTCCTCCATTCGATTATCAGTATAAGGCTTTTTTTCTTGAATATCTAAAACGAGTCCATTATCCTCGCGCATGTATGCATAGTTTGTATTACCTAAAGAGTGTGGATGAAAGCCCTTATATGCAGGAATAGCGCCGGCGCAACCGGATTCACTAACAAATCTCTTAAAGTGATCCCAAGACCAAAGACAGTTAAAGTCACAATAGTTCACAACCACTGGTCGGTCAAGATCAATCTCATTTATTGCCTGTAAAACGGCGTAAACCGGGCCTAATTTGTGAGATGGGATACCTATAATGCGCCCTGTTGGACAATATTTTCTCAGTATTGACGCCATACCATATGACACCTCATTCAAATGCTCTTGATTGCAAATAAAAATAAAGTCGTGCTCCCCCGGGAACATATCGATCACATGCGCCAAAATCGGTTTCCCATCAACCTCAATTAGAGGCTTAGGAACAGAATAGCCAGCTTTGCGAAAACGTTCACCAAAGCCGGACATCGGGATGACTATCTGCATAGTAGGAATACCTTAATTTATTAAGTACTATTAATTTGAAATTGCACTAGAACGCTTTAGAGCAAATATAGTACCTCCACCAGGAGTGGCATACTCTTTCCAAGCAACCCACCCAGCATTAACTAATTCAGCCCTATCCTGGAGGCTTCCCGAATCCATTAGCAGCACTAATTCAATATTGGGGATTGCTGCAAGCGCTTTCAAAACGGATTCCCCTGATCTCTTGTATGCATAAAATTGATCGTAATTTTGTTTTGAAGCCACTACCTCTGCAATGGAATAGCCCGAAAGAATTTGAGGCATGACTCCATACGTAACCCCGACAACTATTAAATGCTTAGAGAACCCATCAATTTGAGCATCTTTCAGTGCCGTCTTATAATCATAAAAAAATTCGGATTGTCTTTGAAATCGGGTTCCTATCATCGGGTCCTCGAACCTTTGCGGGTAGCCTAAAAACCCCAATACTCCCAACCCAAATAGTCCAAATGAAAATAAATAAAACAGGCCCTTTTTTAATCTCAGATCAAATATCTTTAAAAGCAATAAGGTTACGCCAAGCATAATAAATGGTACTAAATACTCTGCTTTATAGCGATCTGCACCCCATAAAACCGGCCGAATAGAAAAAAAAGTGGCGATTAATAGAGCCAATAAAGATATGATCAAAAATCTATTTTTTAAATAATGGGGTTCTCTTGAATCACGAATAAAAACCCCTAGAATAAATATCAACCATAATCCACCGATAGATGCAATAGACGTTCCAGAAATGACTCCCTCATTAAGGGCGTATAGCAAGCGATTAAGCGTCGATGAAGACCCAGCGATAAACTCAGCCTCGCCAGGAATAAAAGTTGCGGGCGTTCCTGCGACAACACTCATGACAAAGAATGGCAAACAAACAAGTGCTGGTAATAAAATAATACTAAATCTATTTAATCCGATTAATTCATCGTTTTTTTTGTAATGGGAGAAATAAAAAAAAAGAAAAATTGGAAATATTAAAAACGATGTTAGCCGCATTAAAGTAAAAGTGCAGATCAGTGAGGCAATGCCAAACCAAGATGAAAACTTCTCGGGCGCTTTAAAAATAATAGTAGAAAGCACAATAAATATTATTAGAGTTGCCCATCCAGAACCCTCTACCATTGAGGCAACATGAACATAAAGTGGAATCGAGCAGACAGTAACACCCAATATCAATGCACTTAAGCGCCCAATCTGCTCGCAAAAAATCCAATAAATAACTCCCGAGCAAATCATTAGACCGACATACTGAGAGAGTCTCAGCGAATACTCACTAATCCCCAATAGACTTGTACCCACCCAAATGGGGAAGAGCTGAAAAGGAGGATGTGGGCTCCCACCAATACCAATATACAGAGAGAAAAAACGGGCAGATAAGATTATTACAACTACAACTATCCAAAATAACGGTTTGTACACCTTGAGGCGCTTAAGTAAAAATAAAATTGAAAGTCCTACTAACAATAGCAGCACATCCAATCCATGAATGAGATTTGCCAGCGAAATACTTTCAAGAAAACTATTTTTGCCAATAAGTTCTAGAATAAATATTTCGTGGAGTTTTGCTCCCAAGCTGTAATAAAACTGGTCTCCAGAGATGGGTTCGTGAAGCCTTAAAAATCCAATCACAGACCATACCCCAACAATCGCTATCAAGGCAAAGCAATCTTTAAAAGAAAAGGCAATTTGTGAAGAGAAAGCTAAAGCCTTATTCAGTCCGAGTGACAGATAGATTGATAGGATAAAAATGGTATAAAGAGCGACTCCAACTTGGAGTAATAGTGCATCTCGAGAGAGTATTGGCTGCCACCCATACGACCAAAAAGTAACGAATGCTAATAAAAATGGCCAATTAATGGTGACACAAAAACTTTTATTAGACATGCTCTCTACTTTAGCTACTAATACCCTCATTGATTTCATCATATGAAGTAATTTAACTGGCTACGTTCGATCGTAAATTTTTTAATCATTGCTATTTAATAAGTCCCGCTCGCATTGCATGCGGTACTGTCTTGTAATCGAATTCAAGACCAAGCTCACACTTAAAGATAGTGCGGCAACTATCTCCAAAGCTACTGCAAGAATTGCTAATGGGACATGATAAATATAGCGATAGGTAATCCAGTCATCAAAAACTGGAATTGCAGCAATTAGACCTAAAACCCCAAAAAATACCGAAATGATCCCAAAGAAAAAGAGGGGGCGGTAATAACAAAGTATTTGAAAAATCGTAAATAATACTTTAGCGCCATCTGAAAAAGTATTTAATTTGCTGACGCTCCCCGCCGGTCTATCGATGTATTCAATAGGAACCTCTCGAATTCGATAGCGCTTATCGAGAGAGTGCAGAGTCATATCGGTTTCGATTTCAAAACCCTCTACCAAAATGGCGTAATTTTTTACAAATCGCCTACTAAAGACTCGATAACCGCTCATTATATCGACCAAGTTGGCACGAAACAGCTTATTTACCAAAGTCGTTACTAAAGCATTTCCAAAAGAATGAAAGCTTCTCTTGTTTTCTTTTTGATAGCCCCCGAGGGAATGTCTATCGCCAACTACCATATCCGCATCTCCAGCCAAAATTGGGGCAATGAGCTCTCTTACTCTAGAGGCTGGATAAGTAAGATCCGCGTCAGCCATGACATAGACATCGGCATTAATTTCTAAGAAGGCTCTTCTAACTGCATTTCCTTTGCCTTGCCTACTCTCAAATATCACCCCACCCTTTGCACCTAGGTCACTCAACGCCTTAGAAGCTAGAGCAGCTGTTCGATCTATTGAATTGTTATCTATTACATAAATGTGAGCCTCAGGGATCTCTTCATAAAATGCCTGTATTACCTGAGCAATTGTCAGTTCTTCGTTGTAGGCTGGTAAGATAAGCGCAATAGAGTTCATACAAGGAGCCTAGTTAAATGATTATCAAATTATAGGGTCATTAATCTGACTAATATTGAATTTTTAATTTCTAGCTAGCTCTAATAACTCATGCGAATTTCCCTGGAATTATCCCCAATATCAAAATTAAGCAAAGTTGCAGGGGTTTTCATCACATGCGCCATTGGGCTGGTGGTCACCATAAACTCCTGGGGTTTCATCGAGAAATCTGATTATTGGGGATTCCTGAGTAAGACCTGTTCCAATTTCTTTGTTCAGTGTGACTCCAAAGGCTGTGGCGCAATTGGGCTGCCCTTCTTGGGATACTTACTTAATCTATCCAATTCGGCTAAAAGCTTGACCCTGTTATGGCTCTTTGTTTTTTATGTATTAGCAATCTATTACTATCAGCTAATCATCAGCGAATCCATCAATAGTATTCAACTTCTAATATTGCTGCCTATCTTTACGCTGTGCACCCTATCAACCCAATCTATTTACTATTCCCCTGGCTTAATTTGCGCAACACTTTGTGTGGCAATATCAGGAATTAAGTCTAACAAATATCAATATGCATCACGGTTTTTTGCGGTCGCGTCTATCTTATTTGACCCCTTGTTTGCATTGACTATCTATTTATCATTTATTGTAATTTCGCTATCATTAAGCTCATCAAAAAAGGTGCGCATATCAGTTATATCAATGAGCTACTCGGTTTTTCTTGGAAGCATCATCTTGGGAATTTATCTATTCTTAGTAAAGATTAACTTTACACAAATAGATTTGATTTTTAGTAATAGCCTGAAAGGCATCAACATTATTATTTTTCTTAATACTTTATTCGCATTATTATTTGTCAATGCTAAAAAATCTACAAAGTAATATTAAATTTTTTAGGCGATATTGCTCTTCTGTTGGGCCTAATTTTTTAAAAAATGGTAGGCCGGCTTCTGAGAGTAGCTTTGATGAACAGCATTTATTTCATACACAGGTAAAAAATATGAACCCATTAAAAAACCTCGCGATATTTAGCGTCAAGATTTTTATATTCTTATTGCTGGCAAACTTTCTCCTGGTAAAGCCGCTATCAAGCGCCATTTCAAAAGGTCTGGAAGGGTTTGATAACAATCCTCTAATTAAGATTATTTCACTCGACTTTATTAGCAATCCGTTAACATTTATTAGGATGTCCCACTACTATATTTCCAAAGAAGATCCTCAAAAGGCAGCTCTCTACCTTCAATATGCAGAAACCATTAAGTCTCGCTACCCATACCCAAAAGAAATTAATGCACAAATAGAAGATTTGCGCATTCAGATAAAAAAGCTCCAGTAGTCATATGTACTATTTATTTAGCTTAGCCTCATACCTTTCATTACTATGGGTATTTGGCCTAAGCGATCTCACTAACCATGAGCAGGTATTGATTCCGCATGATACCTTTTATCCAGTTAGTGATTATTTAAACTCAACAGTATTTGCAACATTTAATAGTGGTATCAATTTCGGTAACAATCTTCTCGCCTTAATGGTCCTGACGCCCGATGCAGTAGTTATTGGCGGGCTTCGGTTTTTTTTCAACAATTGGACCACTCAAATTATTCATATTTTTTTATGTCTAATTGTTTTTCATACCACCTCATTTCTATGCATCAAGAAAATTTTTGGTAGTAGCAAGTTGGCATATTTTTTGACCCTATGCTACTGCCTCTCTCCGTATGCTTCTATCCTCTATAGCGCCGGAATTATCTATCAACTTACAACAGTAATAGCCCTAGGGTTGATACCACTTCTGTTATTTAGGCTAATGGAATTTGAGCCGAAGAAAGATACAGTCCTAATGATTCCGTTAATGGCTTTATTGGGATTTGGTTTGCTTTTTATCTACCCAACTTTAATGCTGCTACCTTTAGTAGGCTTTTTCCTTTGGAAGCGAGAATACAAACAAGGCTTTACCAACATTGCCACATGCCTCTTAAGGACGCGCTATTTATTGCTAGTACTTTTAATTAGCATACCTTTTGCATTCTTTATGTATCAAATACTGGCAATTGGTAATGACCAAGCTGGTTTTTTAGCAAAAAGTACTAGCTCCGCCATTCAAGGGGGAATTTTTTATCCTTTAATGCAGATATCTGCATGGGGTCTCTATAATATCTGGAGCCCCCGCGCAATACTAAGTTTTTATCCATACTTCTTTAGCAATCCCTATCGTATTCTTAGTATTGCGCTAGCTGCCTCGTTGATATTCTTTTTATTCAAAAACAAAAAGTTTGTCCCAATTATTTTTGTTTTGTTCTTAGCATTTTTTGCAAAAGGTTCAAATCCACCTTTTGGTGAATTCTTTTCCTTTATTATTAATTACGCCCCCTTTGGATACATGATCCGAAGCCCAGACTCAAAATTTGGGGCATTCATAGCCGCATGGTTCATTATTGGGCTTGCTTACCTCCCAAGCACACACCGAAAAATCGTCCTCGCAATATCAGCAGTATTTTTCTTAACTAATTTGTCAGGTATGTACTTTCATGGAGCAATCTCCAGCAGCAGAGGCGATCCGAAATCAACTAACTTCGTCAGCGACCCTGAGGCGCCCCCCATTGCAGTCTTAGTTAAAAAACAAGCAAATAGCATCGTAATAGGCAATTATCCAGTCTGCGCAGAAGAGTATTTTGACAATAAATTTCATACATGCCATGGAATACTTGCCAACAGCATCAATAGACAATTTATTCATGCCCCCGGCAGAAGCATTTTTGAAGCCATCAAAAAATATGAGCAATTCCCAATTACTGTAATCATCAATAAACACCAGAGAAACTACAAGGGAATATCCTCTGATTCCTTAATCCCACTTGGATTTAGCGTACTTTATTCTTCAGAGAACTATGAAGTGCTTCATAAAAATTCCTCTAACGAAGCATGCGTCACAAAATATAACTTTTCTTGCATTTCCCAAAATGGCAAATTTATAAGTAGCATTCCCTCATCAGCCTTCAGGTACTACTATCCAGACTTGAAATTCAAACTGGTCAATAACTTGGTTGTGTCCGAACTAGAGCCTCCGCCCATTCAAGACCCGAAAAAAGATTACTTTATTTGGGTCTATATGATTTCGTATTTGCTGTGCCTATTTTGGGTTATCCGAATCATCTTTTCGACCCCTACCTCAACCAACTCAAGCCAGCCTTAAATACCTCTGCGAGCAGATTAAACGGTAGCTTCAAAAAATTACTAGGATAGGGATCATTCTTTCGCATGATTTCTATGGTCTGAGTAATTAATGCAAGGTTTTTACTACGCATCCCGGCAATAATTGATAGAACTGCTCGCTTACTAGAAAAGAAATAAGCGTCTTTTCTAATCTCTTCGTAAACCTCACCTTGAAGAGCATTTAAAACATTTGGGTCGTTAATTAATTTTTTGGTGAGTTTGTAATAAATTTCAGTATCTTGACCCTTTTGATGAAGATTAACCACCGTATGTGAGAGGTTGCTATAACGCCATTCAGATAAAGGCTTATTGATATAATAAAAATCATAAGCAGTAGCAAATCTAGCGCAGATCTCCACATCTACTGCAAATTTCATGTTTACATCAATCGATCCAAGCTCGTCAAAGCAGGATTTGCGATACATAATCCCTGAGGGTACGCAGCAAGGGTAGCTTTTTGTCAAAAAATCTTTGAGTATTTGCTTACATGGAATTAACCCACTTTTACTCTGATATTCATATATCAATGAAAATTTTTTAATTAGGTATGCTCTGTAGTTAATTCTTTCATCGCTGTCATTAATAATGAACATCGGAGCCATGACAACACCAACTCTATCCATTTCTTCAAATTTTTCAACCATCTCCTCGATAATTGATGGTAATAAAATATCATCATCCATTAATACCTTCACGTATTTTCCAGTAGCGCTATCAATGGCTAACTTTAGGTTATGAATTGGTCCTATGTTTTTAATATTTTTTATATACCGTATATTTTTTCTTCCTAAACGCTCAACTAGTTTTTGCGTTTCGTTTGATTCACTATTATCCGTAATTACAATTTCAAAGTTTCTATAGGTTTGATAAAAGCAAGATTCAATGGCCTTTAGTAATACCTTAGGACGCTCAAAAGTAGGAATGCATATAGAGACTAATGGTTTTGAAGAAGCAGATAAATTTTCGCTCATAACAATACGCCATTCTCCAGCATTTTTGCAAACGCATTGGGTGTCCATGGCATAACTTTTTCGCTGCCTAAAAAATTAAACATTTCATCAAGATATGCCAAGTGCTGTTCTTCGCTCATAGAGCTCATAAATCGATACAACTCCTCGAAGGTAGGGAAATTTCTCATATCTATATAGGTATTTTTGGGAATTAACTTCTCTATTTCTGGGGCGCCCAAGTAGACAGGCACGACTCCAGCCATAAAACAATCAAATATCTTTTCAGTAACATATCCCGAAGCGATGGCATTTTCAAAACAGATAGCAAACTTATACTGACTCAATACGGCTCGCTTACTCCCAATGCGTCCCTTGTATACCGTGTGTAATTTAAAGCGAGGTAGCCATGTCAAAACCTTATAAAGACCTGCTAGTAAAAAATTTGCTCTGCCTAAATAAGGGATAAAAAGTTTGTCCCAATCAATGCCGTAAAGATCAAATTCATCAGGGTGATACCGCTCAAACCATCTAATAATCTCTCTCCTTTTAGAATAAAGCTCTCCAAATCTATTGGAATATTTATTACTTGAGATCAAGGTACAAAATTTTTGCTTTTCTAAGCTGGAAAAGTATTTTTTGTCTCTTTTAATTTTGCATGTAAGATTTAGATAAATATATTTATCACCGTCTACCAAGCTTAAATTTGATGTAAAGATCTTTCTAAAATACTTGTGATTCTTCTTATCCCAATTATCAGGTCTAACTACGTACGGCTCACATATAACCAAATATATTGGAGGCGCATATTTCATACTCAATAATTGACGAAAATATTTATTTAATTTTGTGGGATAGTCAAAAAAGATGATTGCGTCATAGCTCTCTAAGGGTTCCATATCAATAGTTGAAAATGAATGGCCCTTGGCTTTTAAATATTGCCCCAAATACACAAATGGATACATCAGATCATCGCCGATCGGGGAGCTAGCATCTAAAAACATGCGATTTTGGTTATAAACCTGATAAAAACTATGAAATCCGATATTCATGTGATATTTGACTATTAATTGGCCAGCAAAATATATGTTTTGGACATTTTGATACTAAACTAGCATGCTTTAAACTTACTTTTTACCAACAATGGATAACCAGTCTATTTTAAGAGCGCAAATCCTTGAACTAGTTGATCGGTATGCCTCAATATCGTTACAAAACAAGAGCTTCAAGGCGGGAGAGACCGTTATTCCCCCATCGGGCAAGCTTCTTGGGCCTGAAGAGTTAAAAAATATGGTTGATGCCTCGCTGGATGGCTGGCTCACCACTGGTCGATTCAATGATGCCTTTGAAAAAGGTCTTGCTCAATTCCTGGGAGTAAAGCATCTAATTACAGTTAATTCTGGATCTTCTGCCAATCTAGTGGCATTTAACACGCTAACTTCTCCAAGGCTTAGAGATCGGGCTATCAAGCCCGGGGATGAGGTTATTGGTGTGGCGGCAGGCTTCCCTACAACTGTGAATCCAATATTGCAGTTCGGTGCCATTCCGGTTTTTGTTGATGTTGAATTGGGAACCTACAACATTGATGCGTCAAAAATTGAAGCGGCAATTTCTCTGAAGACAAAAGCAATCATGCTGGCACACACCTTGGGAAACCCATATAACCTAAGCGCTATTAAAGAGATATGCCAAAAACATAATCTTTGGCTTATTGAAGACTGTTGCGATGCGCTAGGATCCACTTATGAAAACCAAATGGTAGGGTCTTTTGGTGACATAGCAACAATGAGTTTTTATCCAGCACACCACATCACAATGGGCGAAGGTGGCGCAGTGTTTACCAATAACCTTGAGCTTAAGCAGATAGCTGAAAGCTTCAGAGATTGGGGAAGGGATTGCTATTGCCCGCCCGGAAAAGACAACACTTGTGGAAAACGCTTTTGCTGGAAACTAGGGAATCTTCCTGAAGGCTATGACCATAAATACACTTATAGCCACCTAGGATATAACTTAAAAATTACAGACATGCAGGCTGCTTGCGGACTTGCGCAGTTAGATAAGGCAAGAGCATTTATTGAAAAACGTAAACAAAATTTTCACTTTCTGAAAAATGGTCTTAAGTCTTGTGAAGAGTTTTTAATTCTGCCTCAAGCAACTCCCAAAAGCGATCCATCTTGGTTTGGATTTCCAATAACCCTGCGAGAAAATGCCCCGGTAAGTAGAGTGGATCTACTTAGATACTTAGATCAAGAAAAAATTGGTACTCGCCTTCTCTTTGCAGGCAATCTCATTCGTCAACCATATATGGTAGGACGGAATTATCGCGTTTCTGGCAGTCTTGAGAACACAGATATAGTCATGAAAGATACCTTTTGGATTGGCGTACAACCAGCAATTGGTGAACCAGAATTAGAGTATGTTGTTGATAAAATAAGCACATTTCTAGGGCTAAATTTCTAATAAGTATTTAATCATCTTCATCAATATGAGCAAAACTACTTCAGAGATATTTAAACATTCAGTACATGAGAATTTTAAGTTTCTAAAATCATCCGAAACCATACAACAAGCTTTTTTAAAAGCCATCTCTGTAGGTGATGATCAATTTTTATTACCTATCTCAAACTTTCACCACAAAGATAATGACACTTTAAAAATACTCGATAGCTGGCATAGTGAAAATAGTTGGCTAGAGAGTCTAAATTTAAACGCTAATGAAGAGAAAATTTTATTTGTTATTACTGATATTGCTGGAAAATATAAAGGGCACATCGGCTTAACTTGTATCGCTAATTTTGGTAATTCATTACAAATCACCGATGTATTTGCCTCAGACGATTTAAGTGAGAAGCTACTCCAAACCACCATTACATCATTAATTGAGTGGACAAGAAAAACCATCAATGTTGATAATTTTTATATCGATACGCATCTAATTAATTCAGATCACATGGATACTTACAGTAAGTGTGGGTTTATTTCCAGTACAAACCAAAAAAACACCTTGTTGATTTATAAACAACCATCTAATGGCATTGGAAATTCGCTCATTCTTACTGCCGGCCCTTCTATTTCTGCCAAAGAGTCATCTTACGCTTTTGATGCTGCTACAAATGGATGGAATACCAATTGGTCGAAGTACCTAACTGCTTTTGAAAAACGATTTGCTGAATACGTTGGCGTTAAATACGCACTAGCAACATCCAGTTGTACTGGCGCCCTACAAATTGCCTTGATGTCACTTGGAATTGGGGAGGGTGATGAGGTGATTGTTCCTGATCAAACTTGGGTAGCAACAGCAAATGCCGTGAGATACGTTGGTGCAACACCTATTTTTGCAGATATTGAACTTGATACATGGAATATAGATATTAATTCCATTGAAAAATTGGTCACCAAAAATACCAAAGCAATCATTCCGGTACACATGTATGGTCACCCAGCTAGGATGACAGGAATTATGGCTTTTGCTAAAAAACATAATCTAAGAGTAGTGGAAGACGCTGCTCCTGCAATTGGCGCCGAATGGCACGGCAAACGCTGCGGCTCTTTTGGAGATTTTGCTGCTTTCAGCTTTCAAGGAGCCAAGCTCATGGTAACCGGCGAAGGCGGCATGCTTGTAACAAACGATGATGCTTTATATGCCAAAGCTTTAAAAATTTGGGATCAGGGAAGAAACCCATCTCGCGCCTTCTGGATAGATGCTGATGGCGTCAAATTCAAAATGTCGAATGTGCAGGCTGCTATAGGTCTAGGGCAACTTGAAAGGGTTGATGAGTTGATTGAAATGAAGAGACGTCTTTTCTCCTGGTATCTGGAAGGGCTTGACAAAACACCTTTCGTCCACCTTAATCAAGAAGTCGAAGGCGCGCACAGTATCTATTGGATGAGTAGTCTAAGACTAGATGAGGGCGCCCCAATTTCCAGGGATGCATTAATGGCTGAACTTAAAAAAGCCAATATTGATACTCGTCCGGTATTTCCAGCAATCAGCCAATACCCCAGTTGGAATCGCCACCAAGAACCTCAAACCACCGCGCTAAGAGTGGGTGCACAGGCAATGAATTTACCAAGTGGTGTTTGTTTAAAAAAGGATGAGGTAATGTATGTTGCCAAAACCATTCATCAACTGCTAAGTGCGTGAACACCACTAAAAATACAACTGAGCTAGCAAGAAGAATCAGGATCAATGCGCTGAAAATGGTGCATCGTGCTAAAGCCTCGCACATTGCAAGCGCACTTTCTATGTGCGATATTTTGGCTGTATTGTATTGTGATATCTTGAAAACTGATCCTCAAGACCCATTACTAAATCATCGGGATCGATTTATCCTCAGCAAAGGTCATGGTTGCGTTGCCGTCTACTCAACCCTAGCAGAATTAGGCTATTTTCCAAAACAAGATCTTGAATCATATGGTCAAGATTTTTCATGGCTCATGAATCACATCAGCCACCATGTCCCTGGCGTAGAGTTTTCTACAGGCTCATTAGGGCACGGCCTCCCATTCGGAGTAGGAAAAGCGCTTGCTTGCAAAACCCAATCTCAAGATTGGCGTACATTTGTGATGCTTGGTGATGGGGAAATGAATGAAGGCGCAAACTGGGAGGCGCTCATGTTTTCTTCACATCATCAACTCAATAATCTCACCGCAATCATCGATTACAACAATTTACAAAGTCTTGATACGATCGCAAATACCCTCGAGCTCGAACCTTTATCTGATAAGTTAACCTCATTTGGCTGGGCAGTTCAATCTATTGATGGGCATAATCACGATCAAATATCCAAAGCCCTTTCCCAAACACACTCAACAAAACCTACTGCCATTATTGCCAAAACAATAAAAGGTAAAGGCGTTAGCTTTATGGAAGATAAAGTTGCTTGGCACTATAAAAACCCAAACGATGAAGAGCTTAAAATGGCGCTGGCAGAATTGAACGATGCGTAATGCGTTTATAGACGAATTGGTTGCCGCTGCCAAGCAAGACAAAAAGATTGCCTTGGTTGTGGGCGATCTTGGATATGGTGTTGTTGAGCCATTTGCATCTCAATTTCCAGAACGTTTTTTCAATTCAGGAATTGCAGAGCAAAACATGATGGGGCTATCTGCCGGACTAGCCTCGGAAGGCTACCATGTATTTGTGTATTCAATTGCCAATTTTCCAACTTTTAGGTGCGCAGAGCAAATCCGCAATGATGTTGACTACCATCAACTTCCAGTAACCGTAGTTAGCGTAGGAGGCGGTCTTGCTTATGGAAATTTAGGTTATTCCCACCATGCCGTGCAAGACTATGCATTAATCAGAACAATGCCCAATATGCTGATTGCTGCCCCAGGCGACCCAATGGAAGTCAAGGCATGTATGCGATATTTAATCAATAATCCTCAGCCCTCATATCTCAGACTAGGTAAGGCTGGTGAAGTATGCATTCACAAGGAAGTTCCCAATGTTGAACCAGGGAAATGGCTGCAAGTAACATCCAGAAATGAGGGCTCAAAACTAACCCTTTTATCAACTGGTGCCCCTCTTGCATTAGCTCATGCCTGGATTAACTCAGGCTCACAATTCTCGAACTATCAATTAATGTCCGCCCCGCTTTGGGGGATGAAGTACAAACATTTACAGCCTGCTCAAATTTATCAATCAAGCAAAGTTGTAACAGTTGAAGATCACTTAGTAGATGGTGGATTTGGAAGCTGGCTACTCGAATCTTCCTGTACATCACCAGATCTCGTTTCAAGAATCCAACTAAAGGCCCTGGATGCGAAAGTTTGTGGTATGGTAGGTAGTCAGGGCACCCTGAATTCAATAGGCGGACTGAATAACACCTGACTTCAATCATCAAACTTAGATGATTTAGATAGACTCAATTTTAAATATGTTTTTTCATTACCATCTTGTAGGTATGCAAAACCTCTAGTGCCGAATGATCTAGCTCTCAGCAAATTAATCAAGTCTCTCGCCTTGTAGATCCTATCTGGGTCAATAGGATCAAGTGACTCTATTTCTTTTTTTGCATGATAAATAGCCTGTGACTCATCCTGAGAAAAAGGCTGAATTTCACCAGACTTTATCTTGCCCCAATTAAGCTCAAATAATTCAACAATCTCATCTTGCAGGCGGTCATAAATATCTTTAGCGGTTTCAGTAGGCAAAATTTTAATTTCCTTCTGAGCCCATATTGCCCCAGTATCGGCGCCATCCTCAATCTGATGAATAGTAACGCCAGCCTTACTTCCGTCAATAAGACTATGAACGTGCGGAAACCAACCTCGATTTATGGGAAGGAGGGCGGGATGAAAATTAACAGTAACTGGTGCGGCCTTGTAAATTTCTGGTCGTAATAACCAAGGCCAGTAAACACAAATAATTGCGTCAAATTTTTGCTCTTGAAACCATTTGATATGGTCAGCTTCTTTAATAATTTCTGGGCCCTTGAATATCAAATCCGATTGAGGCGAAAGAGCATTAATAATGCTTTCGTCATTTTCTGGGTTTTCTCCAGTGAGATAGAGGGCTCCAACCTGATCAACGGCTTGGTTCGCAAAAAACTGGGTAAGCTCCAAGCCAGGACGATGATTAGCAAATAAGGCAACTTTAAATGATGACATAATTCCTAAACTCACAAGGTAGTAATAGACTCTTGAAATTTGACAACTTGTATTAGGGTTGCGGCCCTCAAATCCAGATGATGTTGATGGGATTTATTCCACTCGCAAATCCAATTAAGTGACAAATCAATATCCATTACTGGTTGCCATTTCAAAAAATTACAGGCCTTGGAAATATCCAACTTCAGCAAGCCCGCTTCATGTGGCTGATCAGCGCTGCCAACCAACTCTAGCTTTGAATTAGATTTCGAAAGATTAATTAATCTTGTGGCAATTTCCTGGACGGGCAAGCAATCTCTTAGCTCTGGTCCAAAATTCCAAGCTTGCGAGAAACGATCTCCCGCATCATATAACTTCTCAGCAAGAGTTAAATAGCCATTTAGCGGTTCAAGCACATGCTGCCAAGGGCGTATGGCATTTGGATTGCGTACCTTTACTGCAGCACCTGTATTAATGGCATTCAAAATGTCAGGCACTAGGCGATCTTTTGACCAATCGCCCCCGCCAATCACATTACCAGCCCTCGCAGTGGCAATACCAACGCCATGCTGCTTATATTCCGATGGATTGAAATATGAAGATCTGTAGGCAGCAGTAACAAGCTCAGCGCAGCCCTTGCTGCTACTATATGGGTCATGCCCGCCCATCGCCTCATCCTCCCGATAAGGCCAAACCCACTCTCTATTTTCGTAACATTTGTCGGTTGTAACTATCACTACAGATTTGACGCCCGGGGTATTTCTGATGGCCTCAAGCACATTAACAGTTCCCATAACGTTTGTTGAATACGTTTCAATTGGGTTATGGTAGGAATAATGCACAAGAGGCTGAGCGGCGAGATGGAGAACGATTTCTGGTTTTACAGCCCGCATCTCTGATTGGAGCTCTCCCAAATTACGAATATCCCCAATTCGAGAATTCATTCCCTCCGCAACTTTAGCCATCTCAAACAGGCTTGGCTGCGTATTGGGGTTTAGAGCGTAGCCTGTAGTTTCTGCGCCCAAGCTTTGCAACCACAATGACAGCCAACTCCCCTTAAAGCCTGTATGTCCTGTTAGGAATACGCGCTTGCCACCCCAAAACTTCGGGTTCATGACCAAACTTTCCAGGGTGCGTTGCCTGTTGCCCAGAGTTCTTCTAAGTAGTTCTTATCGCGCAGCGTATCCATTGGCTGCCAAAAACCTTCGTGTCTATAAGCCATCAATTGACCCTCGGCTGAAAGTTTTTCGAGTGGCGCACGCTCCCAAATTGTTGCGTCACTATCAATAAGATCAAGCACTTTAGGTGATAAAACAAAGAAGCCGCCATTGATCAAAGCCTCTTCAGAATGGGGTTTTTCCTTAAAAGAATGTATCTTGAAATCATTAGAAATTTCCAAAACCCCAAATCGAGCAGGCGGATCAGTTGCCGTCAAAGTCGCTAAAGTCCCTTTGCTTTTATGAAAATCAATGAGGTCGGCAATATTGACATTACTTAAGCCGTCCCCATAGGTGAAGCAAAATGGTTCATTTGGGTCCAAATAACTTGCCACCCTCTTTAGGCGACCCCCAGTCATTGTGCTTTCACCCGTATCAACAAGCGTCACCTTCCAAGGCTCAGCATACTGATGGTGCACTTCCATTTTATTTTTTGTTATATCAAAAGTGACATCTGACATGTGTAAAAAATAATTTGCAAAGTACTCTTTGATAACGTAACCACGATAGCCGCAACAAATGATGAAATCGTTTACACCATGAGCTGAATAGAGCTTCATGATATGCCATAAAATTGGCTTTCCACCAATTTCGATCATAGGCTTTGGTTTTAGATGCGTCTCCTCGGTAATGCGAGTTCCTAAACCACCAGCAAGAATTACAGCCTTCATAAGTTCATCTCTTTATACAGAATAGATTAGATAGCGAGTTAATTAAATTGCGCCACTTTGTTAGCGAAGATGTCTTTTCCCACGAAAATTACTCCAATTACTAGAAGAATTATTCCACAGCAAGCAATTGAAACCACTACATTCATAAGGCGATCGTGCCAAAAGTAAATTGCGAGTGCCTGCAATGGAGAAATGGCTAAAAAGATCCAAGAAAACAGGGCTCTTCCATGTGCTATTAAATAGTGCTCCAAAATAATAATCAGAGCCAAGGGAAGCATGGCAAGGCCATACCAACTTAGAAGATCCCCTGCGCCAATATAGGCATCGCCATAAATAAATGAAATCAGTTGAGCTCCAAAAAACAAATAAATGGCCGCCAAAACTCCGCACATTGCCAATGTAGTAAATAAGGCTAACTTGAGAATATGAACAGTATGGGTTTCTTTTACAGAACCTTCAACAACCATTGGAAACAGCGCAATAACTAATCCGCTGGGAATATAAAGTACAGCCTTTCCCAACACCGATGCCGCAGCATATATCCCTGCCTCTTCTGGGGTATATAGCCAGTTCACTAAAATCATATCAAATTGTGTAATCAAGGCAAAAGCAATGCTCATCACCAAAATGGAAATACTTCCATTATTGGAGTTATTGCCTGCATTACCTTGGATCGACGAATGGCCTGCTTGACCTCTAAAAAAGGAGTGTATAAAAATACAGCCTAGTAGTGCACTCATTGCAGTAGCCACAGCCACCCCTAGTAGAGCTCCCAATACACCCCAGCCTGAGATTATGAAAAAAACGCCAAATATTAATTTTCCAATCGCAAAAAGCAAATGAGTTAAGGATTGCTTTACAAAAGCTTGGAGGCCCTGCAGAAATGAATTATTAACAACAAAAAATAGATTCGCTGATAAAAGAATACTGAGTACTATTACTTCAGATTTAGATGCGCTCTTGATATAAAAAAACAATAAATCTTGCGCCTCATATGCAACCAAGATCAAAAAAAATGACAGGATCACAAGTATCTTTTGAAACCGTTGAAATGCAGCCTTAAGACTACCTAGTTGATCTAGTGCTCTTAATGCTGAAACTCTCTTCACAACCAACATATTAAAAAAGGCGAGAGGAGACCCCAACAGCATATAAAGGGCGATTAAAGAACTAAATAAAGCGAACTGCTCCGGGCTGAGCAATCTGCCAACATATATTTGAAATAGATAACCCAGCATTCCTACTAGAACATTGGAGCAAGTCAAAATAAATCCTCCTCGTACGAAGAGGGAAAGATCTTTTGAGTGGAAAAGTCGATCTAGAAAACGCACTATGGTTAGCCCAGCGATTTCATCGATTTACTCAAAATTAATCTTTTCTCGTATTAAATACAGAGGTCGATTGATGACTTCGGTATGAATGGTACCAATGTATAGCGCTACCAAACCCAGGGAAACAAGAACTAAGCCCATTAAAAAGGTATTCGCTACAACTACGATCGCAAGAGGCGTATAGATCCATACCCCAGTAACTATATAACAACCTACCATCCAGGTTAACAACAGGCCGCTTAATACAGAGATTAAAACTCCAAGATAACCAGTAAGCCTCAGAGGCCATAGAGAAAACGCAGTGATGCTATTGATAGCCAATTTCCAAAGCTTACCATACGAATAAGAGGCGTCACCTATCAGTCTTGCGCTTGCATTAAACTCAATAAATGCCCTCCGAAAACCCATCCAATCCATAATGCCGCGAAACATTCTTTCACGCTCAGTCGCATGGCGAAACGCTTCCACAACTTTTTTGTCGTACAAGCGGAAATCAGTGGCTTTAGGCACCATCTCAAAATTACATACCTTGTTGATAATCCAATAAAAAGCGCTGGAGCCCCATTTTCTTAACAGTGGCTCTCGGTCTGAACTTTTTCGGATAGTTACAACTATTTCTGCGCCCATCTTCCACTGCTCTAGGAGCTCAGGAATTAATTCTGGAGGATGCTGAAGATCAGCATCAATACAAATAACCGCGTCAACACCAAGCGCCTCATGCGCTCCAGCAGTCAGTGCAATTTCCTTGCCAAAGTTTCTAGAGAGATCCAAGACCTTAATTTTTTTATCCACTGACGCCAACTCTAACAAAACTTGGTACGAGTTATCAGGACTTCCATCATTTACAAAAATGTACTCGCAGGCAAACTCGGGCAGTTGACTGGTAACTGACTCTAGTCGCTGGTATAAAGTAGGTAGATTTCCAGCTTCTCTATAGACAGGAATAACAATGGCAATTTTCTTAACCACGTTTATTGCCTTGTAAAAATTCTTGATAAGCAATTGCCAAGCCTTCTTCTAGAGCTACTTTTGGGTGCCAGCCCATTTTATTTAACCTTGAAGAGTCTATTAACTTTCGAGGTGAACCATCGGGTTTTGTAAAATCAAAATCAATATTTCCCTGATACCCCGTTGCCCTTGCAACTGCATGTGCCAATTCATTAATAGTTATATCTCTGCCAAAACCTACATTAATGTGACTTTGCATTGGTTCAGTTTGTGCGTTATACGTTACCTTATCTAAACCCATCACAAAAATAGATGCGGCAGCCATATCATCAACATATAAAAATTCCCGCCTAGGCGTTCCTGTACCCCAAATAAGCACCTCAGGTGCATTTGCAAGCTTTGCCTCATGAAATCTTCTAATTAATGCAGGAATAACGTGACTATTTTCGGGGTGGTAATTATCCCCTGGGCCGTATAAGTTGGTGGGCATCACCGAGCGATAGTCGATTCCATGGCTTACTCCGTATTGGCGGTTATAACTCTCACACATTTTGATGCCAGCAATCTTGGCAATTGCATACGGTTCATTGGTGGGCTCAAGCTTGCCAGTTAACAGAGCATCTTCGTTCATTGGTTGGGGTGCCATTTTAGGATAAATGCAACTTGAGCCTAAAAAAAGCAATTTCTTCACACCACTTAAAAATGCCTGATGGATCACGTTGTTTTGCACCATCAAATTGTCATAAATGAATTCTGCCGGATAGGTATTATTGGCATGGATACCGCCGACTTTTGCTGCTGCTAGATAAATTTGATCAGGCTTCTCGGTTTCTAAAAAGTGTTGTACTGCAGCTTGATTGGTTACATCCAACTCTTGACGGGTACGATAAATTAAATTGGAATAGCCTTTGCGCTGAAGCTCGCGCACAATCGCCGAACCCACCATACCGCGATGCCCAGCCACATAAATTTTTTGATTTAAATCTCGGGTCATTATTCGATTAATTCTCTTTTCCAACCGCCACCGGGTGTCCGTGCTGGAGTAATAAGGCGTGTTGTTTGGCCTTATCCAAATCATGAGCTACCATTTCTGTAATCATTTCATCTAATGTAATCTCTGGCACCCAGCCTAATTTTGCTTTTGCTTTTGCGGGATCCCCTAAGAGCGTTTCGACTTCAGTGGGACGATAATAGTAAGGATCAATTCGCAAGATGATATCACCGACTTTTAATGCCGGAGCATTATCGCCCTTAATAGCCGCTACGATTGCCGTTTCGTTCTCCGCATGACCCTCAAACTTTAAGGTAATGCCTAGTTGCATTGCGCTTCGGGCAATAAATTCACGAACAGTAAACTGCACGCCCGAGGCAATCACAAAATCCTCAGGCTTTTCCTGTTGCAACATCAGCCACTGCATTCGTACATAATCTTTTGCATGCCCCCAGTCACGCAAGGCATCAATATTGCCCATGTAGAGGCATTTTTCAAGACCCTGTGCAATATTGGCTAAGCCACGGGTCACTTTGCGGGTTACAAACGTTTCGCCGCGACGCTTAGACTCATGGTTAAAGAGAATGCCGTTGCAAGCATAGATGCCATAGGCCTCTCGGTAGTTCACCGTAATCCAATAGGCATAGAGTTTGGCCACTGCATAGGGACTTCTGGGATAAAACGGGGTGGTTTCTTTTTGAGGGGTTTCTTGCACCAATCCATAAAGTTCGGAGGTCGAGGCTTGATAAAAGCGTGTCTTTTTTTCTAGACCGAGAATGCGAATGGCTTCTAAAATACGCAATGGTCCAATAGCATCAACATCTGCGGTGTATTCCGGAGACTCAAATGAGACGGCAACATGACTTTGTGCGCCCAAATTATATATTTCATCAGGCTGTGTTTGTTGAATAATGCGCACCAAATTACTGGTATCAGTTAAATCACCGTAGTGCAAAATTAAATGTGGATTATTGACATGAAGATCTTGATAGAGATGATCAATTCGCTCGGTATTAAATAGCGAAGCACGGCGCTTAATTCCATGGACTACGTAGCCTTTTTCTAATAAAAACTCGGCGAGGTAAGAACCATCTTGACCGGTAATACCGGTAATAAGAACAACTTTTGCCATAACCACCTTTCAAGCAACAGTATCGGTTAAATATTAATAGATCTTATAAGGTTTGAAAGGACTTATTAAGTTCTTTTGTAAATATCCTCAAAGCGCACAATATCGTCCTCACCTAAATAGCTTCCGGACTGGACCTCAATGATTTCAAGAGGCTCGGTGCCGGGATTGGATAAGCGGTGTTTTTCACCTCGGGGGATATAAGTACTCTCATTTTCTTTTAGTCGAATGACCTTCTCGCCATTCGTTACTTCAGCAATCCCTTTGACCACAATCCAGTGCTCCGCGCGGTGATGGTGCATCTGCAAGGAAAGACTTGCGCCAGGTTTGACTTGAATTCGCTTTACCTTAAAACGCTCACCCTCATCCACGCTGTCATACCAGCCCCAAGGTCGACTAACTTTGCGGTGCAGATTTTTCTCGTCACGACTATCTTGCTCTAACCTTTTAATAATTGCCTTCACTTCTTGACTGTTGGCTCGGTCAGCCACTAACACGGCATCCGCAGTCTCCACAACCACGAGGTTATTCACGCCCACTGTGCTCACTAAACGATGACTCGAGTAAATAAGCGAGTTTGTGGTTTGCTCCAAGACAACATCCCCGCGGGTGACATTGCCCTGTTCATCGTGAGAGCCAACTTGCCAGACTGCATCCCACGCACCTAAGTCGTTCCAACCGGCTTCTAATGGGACCATCTGGATAGCAAATGAACTACCGGGGCATTTCTCAATGACTGCATAATCAATCGACTCCGAAGGGATGGCATTAAAGCAATTTTTTTCAGGTCGTATAAAAAAAGCATCGCCATTGGCATCGATCGTTTTACCTTGCCACGCTTTAATGGTCGCCTCCAAAATATCGGGACGAAATTCTTTTAAGGCGGCAATCCAAACGCTGGCTTTGAGGACAAACATGCCAGCATTCCAATAATATCCGCCATCATTTACGTATTGAGTCGCAGTGGCCAAATCGGGCTTTTCGACAAAACGCTTAACCGTCATCGCGCCATCAGCCGTTGGCTGAGCCTCAATATACCCATAACCGATCTCTGGCGCCGTTGGCGTAATGCCCAAAATGGCGATCGCCCCCGATTGAGCAATCTGCAGTGCACCCTGCATCGCTTTTTCAAATGCAGGTTGATCTTGGATGGTTTGATCAGCTGGCGTAACGAATAGAATCGGATCATTGCCATCGTCCATCGCACAGAGCGCCGCCAAAGTGAGTGCGGGAGCAGTATTACGGCCCGTTGGCTCGAGCAATAGGGTTGCCTCAATAGTTTTTAACTCACGCAACTGGTCTAGGGCTAAAAAACGATGCTCTTCGTTGGTAACAATGAATGCTCTAGCCAAATCGGTGACCGACCCGATTGCCGTTTGCACCCTCATAATGGCTTTCTGGAAAAGACTTTCCTGACTATCATCACCCGAGAGAATTAAAAATTGCTTAGGAAATCCTATGCGCGACAAAGGCCAAAGGCGTGTCCCAGAACCGCCACATAAAATGACTGGATAGATTGGGGAGATTTTGGTGGATTTGGTCACAACATTTAGTATTTTAGGTAGCAAGCTTATTTTAAAGGACCAATTGCGGCAACATCAAAAACTGGTTTTGCCCAACATTTACCGCGTAAACTAGTCAGATCAAGGGCAAATTCGTCACTTATTTCCTACTTTATGACTAAAAATGCATTAATTATTGTAATCACTGTCCAAGATGGCGCCTACTTAGCCCAGCATCTTCTTGCTTAAGGCTATACGGTTAGCGGATCATCGCGCGATGTGATGGCGTCTTCGTTTCAGAATCTCAATACACTTGGCATTCGTGAACAAGTTAAGCTTATCTCCGTCTCGATTAATGATTTTCGTAGTGTCTTTCATGCTATTCAAGTCTGTGATCCGGATGAAATTTACAATCTCGCTGGCCAAACCTCGGTTGGGCTCTCCTTTGAGCAACCCGTCGAAGCCATTGATAGTATTGCGATTGGCACTCTTAATATCCTAGAGGTTATTCGGGTACTTGGGAAATCCGTGCGTTTTTACAACGCAGGATCTAGCGAATGTTTTGGCGACACTGGCACCATACCTGCGAATGAATCTACCCCCTTTGCACCTCGCAGTCCTTATGCAGTCGCTAAATCAACAGCTAAATGGCTTATTAATAGCTATCGGGAGTCTTATGGCCTCTATGCCTATACCGGCATCTTGTTTAACCATGAGTCCCCCCTGAGACCCGAGCGGTTTGTCACCCAAAAAATTATTGTGGGTGCGAGCAAAATTAAAGCCGGGCTTATTCAAAAGATCCAGCTGGGTAATTTGGATATTTGCCGCGATTGGGGCTGTGCCTAGGAGTATGTGCAAGCCATGTGGCTCATGATGCAACAAGAGACGCCCGATGATTTTGTGATCGCTACCGGCCGCATGGAGTCCCTCACCTATTTTGTCGCCAAAGCCTTTGAGTATTTTGATTTAGATTGGCAAAAGTATGTGGAGATCAATACTTCTTTTTTCCGTCCCAATGAAGTTCAGAACAGTGTTGGCAATCCACAGCGTGCGATTGAGTTGCTCCAATGGTCAAAGCCAACCGATGTTGATGGCTTGATCCAAAAGATGTGCGCGGCACAAGCAAAACAACTGGGGCTTTAAACGGAATCCTGTCGCTGTAATTGACGGTTGCTTAGGAACTCTTGCTAATGAGCTGTTGGCAAGCATCAAGTACTTCTGTAATAGTCGGTGGAAGTTGTAAATCACCGTGATTAGAGATTTTCTCAGACCAGTACCCTTCCGTTTTCCAACGGGGTGAGTCACAATAGATTTCTACGGTTGATTTACCAAGAACCGCAGCCAGGTGGGTTAAACCTGTATCAACCCCTATGGTTAAAGCTGCATTGACAATCAGTGCATAGGCCTCTTCAATCGATATAGCTCTTGGCACAATCGCCCCTGGTATTTGACTAGCAATCGATTCGCTTTCTCTCCGCTCTGCTACATTGCCCCATGGAAAAATCAATTGATAACCGTGATTAGCCAGAGCCTTACCCAAATCCACCCACGATTCATTGGGCCAGCGCTTTGCAGCTCTAGCAGTTGAATGAAAGCACACTATGTAGGGCATCACAGAGCCATCGGTCGTCTTTTTAAGGCCTTCAATTGATAAGGCTGGAAGATACTTAACGAATTCAGTAGGGTAAAAACGCGGTGGCTCATCTGCACGATTGATGAGTGGCCAATCAAAGGCGGAGCACATTACCTGGCGTGAGCGGTCAATCGCATGGCACTTCACTGGTACATGAACCGATTGGGTATAGAACGTTCTAGCGATTGTTTCATATCCAGAGTATTCGGTTGCATTGCCTAAGCCAGCAACAATGGCCGCATCCATTTTTTTTGCCAGAGCGCACACCAGAGCGGACTTTAATAATCCTTGGGTTTCTAGGACTACGTCGTAGCTTGTCGCTTGTAATAATTGGCGCATCGCGAGGAACTCGCGCCAAGTAGATAGACTTAAAAGACTTTTGCGCCAACGTCGAAAAGCTACTGGAATGATTCGATCAATGCCTCTAAAGTTTTCTGTGGTTTGCAGGGGTGCCAATAAAGGCATATAAGCCTCTTCCACAATCCAATCAATTTGAGCGTTGGGTAGGCGTTTGCGTAAATCCCAGACGATGGGTAGGTTATGCAGTACATCACCCAAAGATGAGAGCTTCACCAATAAAATTTTTGGCGCTTTGGATCCTGTAGAGGTCGAATTAATCAGATCAACTTTCTCTACTTCGGCAAATTCAGA
>Ga0114968_10000092_pt1 | contig 71204 bp, 69 predicted proteins | sample M_130807_EF_Meta_FD_87020 | JGI IMG/M metagenome (GOLD analysis project Ga0114968, IMG submission 87020) | Freshwater microbial communities from Lake Montjoie, Canada to study carbon cycling - M_130807_EF_MetaG | ecosystem: Environmental > Aquatic > Freshwater > Lake | place: Lake Montjoie... | reverse complement strand
GTAAATAAGTACTCAAGACCAATTAGTTCTTCAAAAGTTCTAGGCCTCATTTGAGACGCTAAAGGCTCGTAAGTACTCATAAATAGATTTTATCATTATAGCAAAAAACTGCAATCAAAGGCTCCTAGTTGCTTACAGAGAATAAACTCTTACAGTATCCAATATACTATAGAAAGGTATACAATGAAATCTCAAAATATTGAGGTTTCAATGATTGATACCTCAAAAAATAATACAATCGCCAATAACTATCCCCAACTTACAAAAGAATGGGTTTGTTCTGTCGATCGCGTTGGATTTTCACCAGAAAATACTACACACGGATCTCGTTTATTAGTAAAGTGGGAATGTTGCAGCTGTTCATTCCAATGGGAAGCTCGTGTATATAGTCGTACCCTCAAAAATAGAGGTTGCCCAACTTGCGCAAAAATTAAACGTGGTAGCCATACACAAGAAATGTTAACAGTGAGCCATCCGGCAATTGCTAAATTATTTCAAAAAAGCATTTCAATCGCTAATTTGAAGGTTACGCAACTGTCAGCTGGTTCTGATGTTATCTGTGAATGGAAATGCGAGAAGGAACACCTCTACGAGGCTAAAGTTCGTGCTCTCACATCTAAAAACCATGCTTGTCCAGAATGTGTAGTAGTTGGTTCTTCTTCACAAGAGAGAAATCTACTATCTGCCACTCTAAAGTTATTAAGACTAAAGTATGATGTTAAACCATACAAAGTTCCTAACTTTAAGTATTCTGTTGATTACTTAAATAAAAAGCATAAATTGATTATTCAATTTGATAGTCAATATTACCATTCTTCTCCTGAGAAGATGTTAAGTGATAAAAAGAATACAGAGATCCTTTCAGCACTTGGTTATAAAGTTATCCGAGTTAGGGAAGGTAATCTTATACATATTTCCCCCTTGGATGTTACAGTACCAAAGGGAACGAGCGTTAAGGATGCTAGTACTATACTAGCCCAACACGTTAATTTAGTGATAAAGGGGTAGATTTCGATCTACCCCTTTATTTTTTGACGTAATCAAATTTAACCGAACATAGTAAGTTAATGGAAAACGAGAAAATGGACGCATATACATTAAAAATTATTCGTCACGAACTAAATAATTCCTTAGCAAGAATGCTTTTCCTTATAGATGAGGTTAAGGATAAAGATCTAAAAATAAAGTTAGAAAAAGAAGTAAATTTGATAAATGAGTTTCTTAATGAAAGTAATGATAGTAACATTCCCTCAACTGAAATTGATATAGTAAGCCTAGTAAAAGAGATTCTTGGGTCTGATAGTAGAATTGAACTATTTTCTGATTTTTCAGATTTCTCCGTGTTAGGCAATAAAACAATAATTCGTCATATTTTGGAAAATCTAGTGGCAAATGCTCTTAAGTACTCTGATGGACAGATAAAAATTATGTTGAGAAAAGAAGGAGAGACTATCTGCTTTGAGATATCAAATAATGGAAATAAACTAGGATCAGAAGAAGAAGGAAGTCTTTTTGATTATGGCTTTCGCGGTAGTAATAGTAAATATGCATTAGGTGAAGGGGTAGGGTTATACTACGCCAATAAACTTTCAACTAGTGCGGGGTATGATCTTAGTTATGAATTTACAAATCAACATGTGTTTAGGGTAATATTCAACTAGTTTAATAAAAGTATTATAAAGGTTTTCGAAATCTTTAACAGTAATTTACGTAGAAAATTTGGTTTTGAATTCCCAGTACTCTACAAATATTTAGGTATGAGAGTGAAATTTCATTTTCATTAGTCTGATAAGTTAGAAGAGAATCCTTGGGTATTTCTCGATAGGCTTTAAATAGAATCTCGGTACTTAAGGGCTCTCGTTCGATAGTGGAAATCTGGTTTGCAGATTCTTCCAGCAATGCAATAAAATTTTTCACTGTTTCTAAAGCCTTTTTATTATCTAGTTGGGTAAAATTATTTGTCTCTTTGGTTAGCCCGTCCAAATAAACTTTTCTTTTTGTGGGAGTTCCTACAAGGAGTAATGATCCCAAGCGGAGAGAAGAGAGATCTACAATTACTTTATCATTTATTAATTGTACAAGCAATATTTCATTTCCAGTAAAGCCTGTTTTTTGCTTGGAAACTATTTCTAGAGAGTAGAGTAAGATATCTAAGTTTGAAAGGTTAAGTAAAGTGTTTAAGTCAGTTTCCACTAAAATACCATTCTCAGCCCTTGAAACCTTTGGGGCTTTAGGATTAGCCTTTTGCACCCCTGAGATTGTTATGTAAGCGTCGTCAAATACCTTGTTGTATAGGTCATTACCTACCCCTGGTTTCGCAAGAAAAGCTGAGAGCTCAGTGGAGAGATTACTCAAACCAGTCTTACTAACTTTAATCCCGAGGTTATCTTCATTTAAGGCTATAAGTAGTTCATTCCCGTTTAGGATGTAAGTTGTTTTGTCAGGTCTATTTAGGTAGATATGCAATTTTTGGATATTGGATGGTTCCAAGGAGAGCAGCTTTGCAAGTGATGTCGGATCCCCTTCAAAGGTAAAATCGTAGTATTGATGCTTTGAGAGTAGTTTGCTATAGAGTTTATTAGGTGAGTGTAGGTTTTGATTTGTTAATGTCAAAAGGAAAACAAGCGAAGGCACCAACAGGAAAATAGATATTTTGAAGTATAGAGCGTTTAGTGATTTTTTCTTATTGAGAGGGAAAAGTGGTTTGTCGGATTTATCAATATATTTCTTTCCCATTTACGAGATTGTACCAAAATAGGTGATTTTGTAATGGGACAAATTATGGTCATATGGTAAGATAACCATACTATGATAGCATGAGCTCTCAAGGTTGGTATGCTGATCCCGGAGGTAGCGGTCAGTTAAGATACTTTGACGGTATAAATTGGACCGATCAACTTAAACCTGCAGAGACAAGTAATAATATAAATATTCCAGTTGAAGAGGTAGGTGATATTTTTAGTTTCAGTCAAGAGACCAATAATAGTGGGAATGAAGCAAACCAACCGAATGGATACACTGATAACTTCATCTCACCAGTAAATCTATCAAAAAATCAAGATGAGGATTTCTCTAAACTAAAAGAATTAGACGATGTTAAAGTCAATAAAAAAAGAAAGGGAAGTAGTAAAAGGAAATCAGCCGAAAACTATGCTCATGACAGATCATACATCAGTAAAGTTTTCTCGGTATTCAAGAAGTTAGCCATAGCGGTTTTCTTGTTGGTTATAGTTGTTGGGCTGGTGGGGAGATTTACTTCTGGTGAAAGAGTGGAATCTTCGGGAGATTTAGGAAAAGTTAGCGAGAAAGTAGCGGACGAGGCTGTAAGCAAAGAACCGGTTATATCGGATGAAGAAGATAAAATAGATGTACCAAAAGAGCCCTCTACTACTGTGGAAACCCCTGGTAAAGCTATAAGTAATGGGGAGGCGTTAGTAGATTCTGCTATAGCCTTATTAAGAGTGAGTATACAGAAAAATGGCGCTAAAATATCGAGAAAGAGTGAGAATAAAGTATTAGAACTCATGCTTAATCCTAACGGTTCTGTTAAGATAAGTGGTGCCAAGGGTACTGGCTACGGTGACGGTAAGTATCTTTACCTACCAAAGACTCTAATTTTAGATATTGAAAATGACAAAGACACGAGAGCTTTGTTCCAAACCCAAGGAAAATCTATTATTAGAATGTCTCAAAATAATGGCCAAATTGGTTCAACGCTATTTTCTGCTAAGTATTATGACGGAGCAAACTTCCCTAAATTTTATGATAATTTAAAAGATGACATTAGCAAGGTTACAAGGTCGGTAGAGGGAAGTTTTACCGTTTTAGAGGTTACCACTAGTGGAGGTAATGATTGGTTTAAACTATATCTAGAAAATGGGATCATTAAGAAAGTATTGATTGATGAAGGTTCAAGCTATGAAGTAGCAATGACTTTTGATATCCCAGGCAAAACTAAGATTATTATCCCCAAATCCGGTTATATTAAGTTTTAGCCCGTAGGGTATTTATTATGAAAAAAATATTATTATTTGATGGTACCAATTTGTTACATCGCTCCCACCACGCTTTACTTAAGACGGATCTTAGAGACAGAGAAGGTAATCCTGTTTGGGCGGTTCATGGTTTAATTTTATCGATAATATCTTTCGCCAAGAAATTTGAAGCAACAAATGTGGTGGTGACCTTTGACACTCCAGGAGGCTCTGCCTTTAGAAAAGAGCTACACCCTCTATACAAAGCTAATAGAGGGGAGTCTAATAGTGGTATTAACTATCAGCTAAGTTTGGCTTATGTTATTTTAAGTGAGCTTGGGGTTTCTACGGTAGCCATGCAACACGAAGAGGCAGATGATCTTTTAGCTTCCCTAGCGACGCAATCGATGAACGAGTACGATGAGATAATTGTAGTTTCAAATGATAGGGATTGCTACCAGCTAATAAATGAAAAAACAAAGGTTTTAAAAACTAATTCAGAACTTGTGGATAACTCGTATGTCAGAGAAAAGTACGGTATAGAAGCTAATGATTATAAGGTTTTCGCAGCTTTTAGAGGCGAGCCAGGCGATAATATCGAAGGGATCAAAGGAATTGGTGAGGTAAAAGCAGCTAAAATAATTAATAGTTTAAGTAGCTACGAAAATCTCGCCCACCACGAAGAGACCCTGAAGGAACTATTGGGCACAAAGCTGGCCTCAAATGTTGTTGCACAACAAGAATTATTAGATCGTAATCTAAAATTAGTGGAACTTAAGCGTAATCTGGTAGTGGTACCTTCACTTCAGAGATCCAAATTAGTATTTGAAAGAGATACGGTTGATGAAGTCCTAGGTAAGCATAATTTATGGCAAGTAAAGAAAAAAATCTATGATTATTATTTTTAGTTTGTGTCGATAATTTAAGTATGCATGATATTATTCTTAATACGATCGACAAAAATACCATTGAAGTGGTAATAACCTTCACTCAAGTAGAGTATGAGATCACGCCCGAGTCTTTGTCTAAGTTAGAGAAGAAGCTAGATGTAGAGATGCTAGACTTAAGAAGTATAGATAGTAGAGGTCGCTTTCTCCGAGTTCATGCCTATTCTCCCTTGGACCTTGGGCCAAGTTATACGCTAGCTGGGGAAATGGGTAAGTTAGTGATTGAATTCTTTAATGTTAAGAAAATTAGTATAGAAAAGAAATCCTCAGAATAACTCCCTGAGGGGATGTTACTAAGTATTCGTTACTATTCTTTTTTACATCATAGCCAGAGAGAGGATTATCTTCTTGCTCATTTATAAATCTAAGATAGAAATTACATATCCCGTTGTTATTATAAAACAAAGAAGAAAAATCACCAAATAAAGCGGTAGTAGGAGCTAATTTCTCCCCTGTAGAGAGGTTGATTGATTGCGCTTTTTTATTTAATGCAACCTCCTCGTTGGTAGATATAATATTATAAAATTGGTAACTTTCTTCACAGTTAGCTAAACTAAATTTTCCATCAAGTAGAGTTAACTTATTTGGAGAGAGTAAAGTTACTCCGTAAGTACCTTCCTGGTCAAGAGCTGATATTGAGGCACTGCGCTTAGGGGCGTCAATAATGAGTGTTAAGAGAAGCGAAAATGTAGCAAGTAGAAGTATTGCATTAATTATTTTCTTGCGCAAAGAGCACCCCATTTCCAGGTAAAGGAAGGTATAAACCCGGCTCGTTGAAGGAGAGATCTTCAATAGAACAACGGTGAGTACCGGAGGGGGTAGGCTTTAAGTATTCAAGTAGAGGACCTTCTAGAATACTAGTAGCATCACAGATAATATTATGAGTATGAAGGTACTTTAAACTTGGAATTAAGTTATTATAAGGGGGCTGGTAAAATAGATAGCAATTAGCAAAAACGAAAAAGAAGGATAGAGTTGCCATACTATATTTTAACTCACCCTTTACCATCAGTAGTAGTGGTGAAATAAGTAATAGCAACCAGAGACCAATAGTACTCTCGAAAAAAGAAGCGGTAAGCACTATGCTTAGGTAGAGAGCACCAAAAATCAGCATTTGTAACTTATTTTTTAATAGAGATATAATAGCAGTAGAGGAAATAGTATAGATTAAATAATAGAAAAAACTGTAATTTTCAATAGCAAGATTGTTTACTAAGGTAAATAGTAACTTTCTAGAGATAGGATCACCAGACTTTAAGAGAAAATCGTTACTTTTAACAAAGACAGGAAATAAGATGATAATTTGAATAAACATAAATACAAGTTTTTCATTGTATAAATTATGGCTCTCAGAGCGACCGGATGTTTTATTTCTGGTTATCATCTTAACTCGTATTCTTTGACTTCAAAACAAAATATTTGTTGCTCAGGAATAAATAGTGGGCATAGATCTTTTTTCATTGCCTTGCTTCCCAATACAGCCCCGAAAGCTTGCGATTCTCGATGAACACATTTAGCTGAAGCGAAGTCAGTTTGATTACCACAGATAATAGTGGCAATTTTTCTAGGTTCAAAGTTAACTAAGCCAGGCCCAGCGTAGCCGATACCATAGTAGCAAGATTTCAAATTTTCGCCAGAGTATTTAGAACAAAGGTCACGCATTATCTTAAAATCATTGGTTTGGAAATCATAGATAGATATCTGGAGGAAAATATTCATTAGACAAGCATCCTTGTACTCTTTAGGGGTTCCCGTAAATTTTTTATCACAGACATCGATAACTGAAGGTAATGCGTCCCTCTGCCAGGTACTCCTACTATCAATTGAATACTGCATAAAGAGACCTGACAAGCACATCAATCGGTCAAATGAACTTTGTAGACCAGCACAGATATTACTACCCAATGAGACATCACCCTTTGAAGCGATGTAAGCTCCGTGACCTAATCCATGAACGCAATCCAAGTTTAGTAGTTCATCACTAAGTCCATCGCAGTAGGAGTCTATTGCCAAAGCGTACTCATCCATTGACATTGCTCGAGCCCCTTCTTCAACTACTCCATGGTAATAACCGTCAGAACATGATTGTCCGCCGGCTCCTAGTGCTTTAGGAATGCTACTAAACTTATTGTAACCGTAAACTCCTAAGGTATGGGCAAGAGTATGGCAATAGAATGCGAATTTTGGAACTTCCTTGATCTTATCTAGTTCCAGTATTGATGTAGCTATGCTTTCTTTTTCAGCGTAAAGCTCCATGTAGTTACTGAGGCATTGATATATATTTTCGCTTTCTGAACATTCAGAAAGAGCCGTTGGGGCTGATTTATAATTTTGAAAAGAAAGAAGTAGGGTGATAGATAGCATAAATGATAGAAATAGTAATAGTTTACCTTTATGCATAGTATTATTATGATAAATTGTTGATAGTTGGCAAACACCTATAGGAGTAGGCGGAAGCATGGGTACAGTATAAAAAATGAGAAGTTGGGAAAATATAAAAGATGATTCTGCAGAACATTTTGGCAATAATGTAATCTCTCGACTAATAGTGTTTAGCATCTTAATTGTAATCGGTTTTAAGGTACTTGTTCCTATGGTGTATAATACAATTGAGATTCAAAGATACTACCAACAAAGTTCGAGAATACAGTCAACAAATCCTGTACCAGCTAAAGTAATTTCTGTAAAAACTGTATTTACGGATATTCAACCGCTTCCGAGAATTCTCCCAAGCCAGAGAATTCATGGTCGCGAGGTAAAGGTACAAGTGGGCGACAAACTGGGCGACTTTCGTTATACCAAAGCCAGTACCTGGAGTAGAACGCAAACGATCATAATCGGTGAGGAATATTTGGTGCATATTGATCCTTTCGTGAGAGGAGAATCAGAGCTGCAAGGTGGAAGTCTTTATACGGATAAAGTGTTTGCTATATTTTTGGCTTTAGATTTAGTTTTAGCGTTATTGCTTCTTTACCTTATTTTTTATGTAATCTCAATCCCACAGCGTTGGGGTGACCTAAGCAACTTGCAACGAGCCTCAAGTATTGCCCCTGGGCTAATTTTAAGCATAACGCTATATCTGCTAGGCCAATATTTATTCATTCTCCTAACATAGCCCTAATAGTAGATAGCATAATACTATCATAGAAATGGGACGACATGTTCAACAAATCTATTCTTGAATTCGTTAAAATTTTAGCTCAAAAGGAAGAATCATTTTCTCCTACATTGATGCTTAAAATTTGGAATGAAGCCGAGAAAGCAAAAGAAGTGTCTCTCATGGCTGATATTGCTTTACGAAGTGATATGCCGGATGAGGTACTCAAGAAAGCTAAAGCTAAGAAGGAAATCCTTATTAAGATAGCTTACCTTTCTAGAAAAAATATTTCAAAAGAAGAACTCAGAGAAGCGCTCACCACTGAAGTAAGAGCTGGCGTGCTAAGCGGAGTTTTTGAAAATATTGAACTAGAGGTAGCGAAAGCTAATATAGACATATTTTTTGATCATTTCAAAAAGAAGCCGACTAAAGCACTTGCGGAAGCAATGCTACTAAAGGTTGATGCTGTGGGTGATGATTTTGCGGCATTAATAGTTTCTGAACTAGCCAGTAAAGAGAAATCTTTAACTGACGATCAAGGCCGTGGCTATCGTAAACTATTAGTAAAAGCTATTCGCAGTAAAGTCTATTTGGAGAAGGTTGTTACAAACCTTAGCGAACAAACTCTCGAGAGTAATGCACTTGAGTTTGTCCGAGTCAATGGTACATCCGAAGTTATTATCGACAAAGTTGTAGAAGCTACAATTAAGCGATATCAAACTGAAGCAAAAACCATGAGTGACTCTCCTAATAACTACTATCGCAGAATATGCTATACAATTGCTAGAAACGCCGAAAGCTTGCTTCAAGAAAACAATGTTTTACTAGGCGAAAAAGTAATTAAAGCGCTAGACGAATTCCCTATCCCAGATGAAGAGAGCAGTAAACTAATTGCTTCTTACATTGATCGTTTTAATAAGTTTAAAGCGGGGGATACTAGTGAAGAAATTGAGATCGCTTCAACTGGCGGACCAGAGATGATTATTGATTTGCTTAGCAAGGTCGATAAGAATAATACGGTTCTATCTGAGAACGATATCTTAGTTTATATTGCTAAAAATCCTAACTCCGATAAAATTATTGGAAAATTAATGGATTATAGTGATAGGTATGCTAGAGAAGATATCTATAGTCGCATCTTAGGAGTTGCTTCTACTAAACTTTTTATCCATCTTTATCTTTCTCGATTTGATGAATTGGTAAAGCTTGATAACTGGAAATCATTGGGCGGAGAGAGCGACGGTACAAAACTACTGGTTGCAAGCTTTGCAAATGAATTTATGCATCCCACAGATGAAGATACCTATTCTAATAGTTATAGAGCTCGATCTGCAGGATATGAACTAATTGACTATGTAAAAGATTTCGAAACGTTAAAAGCGTTACCTTGGTCTTTTCTTACTGATATACTACATTCTAGTTATTACTACAACGATAGAATAAAAAAAGTCAGCGCACTAGTCGCATCAACGCTTGATAGTTATAATACTATCGGTGGCTCATGGGATACTTTCAGCGTAATAGCAGAAGGCTTCCAAGGTTCACTTGCTGAATTGGCAGAGACATCGCTTACAATTTAATATTAAGAGGGGGACCTAGGTCCCCCTCTTATGCATTTTCAGACCCATTTATCATAGTTTAAGGCATGCGTAGAATATTTAAGGTTGCCCTAATAACAGTTGTCATTGGATCACTAGCGGTAGGTTGCGGAATCCTATGGGCAATTAATCAATTAAATGATATTCCAAAGTTTGAGAGTAAAGGAAGTGCTGTTACAACAAAAAGCGAAGTTGTATACCAAAAAAATCCCGCACAGAGTTCGTTTTTACTTTTTAGTACTGGTTCTAAAGGATTAACGGCAGAAGATGGTGTCAGATTAAACATAGGTAGAGGTAGAGCGCTAATGGGTGATGGGCTTACGGATTCAATCATGATGGTGTTAGTTAATAAAGAAAACGGAAAAATTGGGATTATTTCTATAAATAGGGATATGCTAATTAACTCAACAGGGAGAAGAATTAACCAAGCCTACAATGCCGGTGGAATAGAAATGTTTCTGGATCAAGTGGAAGAGTTAACTGGTATTAGACCAGAGCATCAAATCATGGTAAATTTTGCAGCTTTTAGCGATTTAACAGATGCGATAGGTGGGGTAGATCTACAATTGAACAATGGAGTCTTTGATTACTACGCTAAGTTAGATATTCCCGTAGGTGGTTGTATCCACTTTGACGGCCCAACTGCTTTAGCCTTCGCCCGTTCACGACATTATCAAATAGTTAAATCAGACGGAACGCTTAGCGCAGATGCAACTTCCACTGATTACGGGAGAATTGAAAGACAGCAAGCAATAGTTAGAGCAATAGCCGAAAAAATCGTAGGACCGCAGTTAGTAGGTACAATACCAACCTTACTAAAAGTAGCCAAGAACAATTTAACATTTGATAGTAATCTATCACCAAGCGCTCTACTATCTTATGCAAATGATTTTAGAGCGGGAATTGACCAAATAGTAGCATCGACTCTGCCTAGCCATGGGGTAATGTTAAACGGTGCTTCAGTCACTCTACCGGAGCAAGACGGAATCTATGAAACAATTAATAAGATCGCTAAAAGCATAGGATACACTTTGCCAGAAAATTGGGACGGCGAGTATAGCGTAGTTGAAAGTTTTACTACTCCAAAAGAAATAAAAAGTGAATCAAAGAGTTGGAGACCTGATCATGGCAACGGTGATGGTGGTAAGTTATATAAAAGTTGTAGATAAAAAAATACGCCCTATTTCTAGGGCGTATTAAATTTAAGCTATAGCTTTCTTTCGGTTAAATTTAGCAGTAATTGTTTTTGGAACTACTAAGTTTATAAGGTATGTTAAAAATAGACCATTGATGAAACCAGCAAGTAATGCAAAAAGATAACCAAATTTATGGTCAGCTGGAGCATTTGTTACTTTCTTATCATCAAGGAATATGGTTACATTATCTCCTGGTACAGCATTTTTGATTTCTGCTGCTGCCAATTTTCCGTTAGGAAATTTAACCAATGGGATTTCTCCGTAAGCTGGTTTAATAATCTCGGCGCGGCCAAGATTAACAGTTGGTTTTATTGAACTGTATTCAGTGTATGCTGATAGTAAAGTTACTCCAGGCACTACAATGATACCAATAAATAGTAGTCGCTTAAGTCTTTCGTTTTTCATCTTTTTCTCCAATAGCTTTTAAGCCCTAGGGAAGTATTTATATAGTAATTGTTTTACTAAGATATACTATTGTTGCAATAAAAAAGTCCCCTAGAGTAGTAGGGGACTTTTTTACTAGATAATTGTTACGGTATAATCACTGTTGGGATTGAGGTGGTAGCACCCTTGCCCTTTGCGTTCATTTGGAGAACTCTAAACTGATAAGTTGCTCCTGGAGCAAAGCCTGAAAGTTCCACAGTATAGAGATTACCGGTACCCTGTATTGCTACCGGAATGTACTGCCAAGTTGATCCTAGATCGGCTGAGATTTGAAGTTCAAATCCTGTAGCAACAGTACCACCAGAGTATAAACGAGTGGTCCAGGTAACCGTTACGCCTGTAGCTCCCGAATTCACCGCGTTAGTGGAAACTACAACTCCGGGTACGGTAGGTGTAGTGAAGCTGTAGTTAGTAATATCTGATAATCGTGTTACATCGCTACCAGGTACTGGGTTATTATTAACATCAAAAGCTCGAGTCACGTAACCAACTTGGATCTTGTAGTTAGAGTTAGCTAGCAAGTTACGTACCTCTACCTGCATATTTCCCCCACCTAGAACTGAAGAGGTGGGTGCGTAAGCTGCGCCACCCACTAAGTCGTAAGCTGCATTTGTGTATCCAACATAAGGTAACTGAACCACCATAGGGGTCTCGTTACCTTTTTGTAGTAATACAATGTAACCAGTTACTGGGAAGAGAGTAGGATTCAGTGGTGTCCAAACTATCTGAACATCGTCAGGGGTTCCATTGCTAGTAGCAGTAAGAGTTAAGACGGGAGTTACTGCAGAAGATGAAAGGGTACCAGTTACAGTTGCTTCAGTACCATAAACTGGCAGACCGGTAGTTGCATTAGTGTAAACCGGTGTAACTCTGAAGTAGTAATTGATATCCTTTGTAATGTTAGCGGTAGTAAATGTTAGATTAGCAGTTAAACATGAGTATGCTGAACTAGTGTAGTTAGCATTTCCAATTGCAACACATGGATTAACCCAAGTAACTTGATCCTTTGATGCTTGGATTCTATACTGCATACTGGTAGCTCCTCCAGAGGTGGTAGGGGCTAGCCAAGATAGTGAAATCTTAGTAGCATCAGCTGTAGCTGTTAAGCTATTAACGGCCGAAGATTTTGCATACGGTCTCTGCTCAAGAGATGATTGAGAACCATTTCCTGAAGCATTAGTAGCATAAACGATAAAGTTATATAAAGCGCCGTTCTCTAAGCCAGCAATGGTATAACTAGTAGTTGCAACATTGATAGCTGAACTTGTAGTCCAGAGAGTATCGGTAGACTTCTTGTATTTTACAATGTAAGATACAGTAGTTCCAGTAGCTGGAGGATTCCAGCTTAGTTTAACCTGAGCGTCGCCAGGAAGAGAAGAAAGATTTTCAACCTTACCAGGAAGGAGCGAACCAGCTTCTAGAACTAGCGCTACTGGTGTACTTAAAGCGCTACCATTGTTAACTGCATATACTTTGAAGGTATAATCAACCCCAGCTTCTAAGTTAATAACCGTGATAGCGGTACCACTGTAAGCTGAAGAATAAACAGTCCAATTAGCATTGTCGGACGAGTACTCAACCCTGTAAGCAACGGTGCTACTATCGTAGGCAGACTTGCTCCATGAAAGTGAAGCAGTAGTACCAGTAAGAGTGCCAGTGAGTGACTGAGGAGCCATCGATTGATCGCTTTCAGCTACCGCAGCGGAGTTAATAGGAGTGTTTGGAGTAATAGCTTTATCTAAAGCTAAATCATTAACAGCCTTTAACCTAAATTGGTAGTAATTAGATGAGTTAGTAAAGGTAGAAGTACCATAACTAGCGGCGAACTGATCATATGTTTGATAGAGATCCCCGTTATTAATTGAGATCAAACCATTAGGGTTAAATCCGTAACAAAAACCACCAGTGGAGACATAAAATTTTGTGTTTCCATTGATACAATCGGCAGAAGAAGATACCTTGCGACTAAAGTTGTACCAGACATCGCCATTCTTGGAGTACTGCAGGATGTAAGCTACAATCGGTGATCCACCATCTGAGTCGGGAGCGGTATAAGTGATGCTAACCTTATTGGAGGTAAATTTTGCTTTTACATTCTTAGGTCCAGATGGCTCACCGACTAATTTAATTAAGTCAGTAACTGATTCACCAGCAGTATTACCATTCATTGTTGTAACACGAACTTTGTAAGTATAGCCTACAGCTAGTCCATTAATTTGACAAGGAAGCACTACGCTAGCCTCGAAGCAACCCTTATACATATCGTAAGTTGGGTAACCGTCAGCAGTTTGAGTAGTAGCTGCGCCACCAATATTGTTGGATCCAGTTATAGAGAATGTCTTAACAGTTACCTTTGCTGGAGTAATTGTTAAACTCTGATTCGCTCCATTTGCATCTACGTAAGCGTAGACCTTAGTTCCGTTCAAATCAATGTTACCTTCAGCCCCACAGTTAAGCGACATGGTTGCATCTATGGAGAAGGAAGTAGCTGTACCGTCAAGAGATTTGTTATAAGTACAAGCCACAGTAGATGTTACAGGTGCGGCATAAGTAGCTTTAATTGTAAAATTAGTATTTACAGTAATAGATGAAGTTAATGGAGTATCAATGGTAATCGTAGTACCAGTAATATTCGTAACTAAAGCGCCATTAGCGGGTAAAAAGGAAGGGTTAGTAATGATAGATGTACCTTGAGTTAACCCGGCAGCAGAGCTCAGTGTAAATGAAGTCGATCCAGCGTTAATACTAGGAACTAACGCATTAGCCGTAATCGCTGCCCCTGGTGCACAAGTAGTGGCAGGCGCTACTATGCTACAAAGCGTCACTGCAGTTGCAGAATTCATAACACCGGTTGTAAGTGATGAAAGATTAAGTGTATTGCCATTAATACTGTTAACTATTGTACCATTACTAAGTAAGCCAGGAGCAGTTATGGACATACCGGAGGTAATTCCAACAACAGAGTCTACAGTTAGTGATGAAGCTCCTGCTGGCAGAAGTGGTGTTGCAGTTACTGTAGATGCGGCAGTCACTGCACCTGTAGTAATCTTATCGAATGTTGCGTCACCGTTAACGGTATACTTAAAGCCAGAGCCTGTTACGATTGGCGTCATCCAGTAGTAAGTATTACCATTACGGTCAAGCATCTGAATTTTAGTAGGCTTAGAGGTAGAAGCTGCATCAGCAATAGTTGCATTAGCGTTATCTACAATCCAGCTTACACCATCAAGAGAGTGCTCGATACGATAGGTATAAGCACCCTTAGCAACGTTTGCTGGGGCTTCAAAGTAGAGTGTTAAGAATTGGTTGGCGAAACGGGTTAAGGACATCTTTAACGGAGCGCCTGGTTTTGGTAGAGGGGAAGAATCGACTACCAAAGAGGTTGGCCCAAAGATACCACCTCGGTTAAGCGCAGAGATACGGAAGGAATACTGGGTACCCGGAGTTAGACCAAGAGCTGAGAACTTCTCAGAGATGTTCATTCCAGTTAGAGTACTCCATGCACCATTACTTTGAACTTCAACTTTATAGCCAGCAACAGTACCACCATTACCTAGTTGAGGCTTATCCCAAGTTAGATCTACTGAGGTTGCCCCTGGAGTAGCTCTGAGATTTAGTACTTGGTTAGGTGCGGTTTCAGCAGTAGGGTTTGGCTCAACAGTAACTGTTTTAGTACCGGCTGGAGCTGAGAGATTAGTGATTAAGAAAGCGTAGTTAGTAGAAGGATTTAAGTCACTAATAGTATGTGAAGTGCCTGTTACGTTTTCTGAAGCGGTAGTCCAAGCTGAGAGATCGTTAGTAGCAAGGGAGTTTAAAACCTTGTATTGAATTTTGTAGATCGGTGTAGAGAGCGTTGGATTGACCCAGGTTAGAGTAACACTTGAACCAAGAGCTTTAGCGATTACCTGACTAGGTAGATAAGGTGTTTCAATTGGAGTAACAGAGACTACAGAAGAAGGTTTTGACCTACCGCTAGCATTTACTGCCACTACACGGAAAGAGTATTTCTGCAGATTATTTAAATCCTTAATAACAGTTGATAATGTTGTAAGTTTTTCTGCAGCTAACTTCCAGTGACCACCATTATCAGAAGAAATTTCAACAGAGTAACCAAAGAGATCAGAGGAACCGAAATTACTTGGTAGTTGCCAAGATAAGGTAGCTGATTTATCATCAGGGTTAACTACTAGATTATTTGGAGCAGTAGGTACGCCTTGAAGAGTGATTTTTGCTGGCAAACTAACTACGGAACCAAGCGCATTTGAAGCGCTTAGCGTAAAGGTATAGGTTGCGCCAGCAGTTAAACCAGAAACGGAGGTAGAGGATTTATTACCAGCTAATGAGACTACGGTGTTATCCTTAGCATTACCAGGCGAGAGAATAGAAAGTGAGTATTTTTCAACTGAAGTTCCCCCTGATTTCCAAGTTAAGTTGACGCTTCCGCTTGGTTCATCGTAAACTGCAACAAAATCTTTAGGGATAGAGGGAAGCATACTAGAGTAGGAAACTTGAGCTACTGATCCGCTACCGGCTAGGTTAGTACCGTAAACGAGGAATTGGTAGGACTTAAGGGAACTGATTCCTTCAAGTCGGAAAATTGATTTTGATGGTAGAACCTTATAGGTAGTTGCTTTAGCATCCTCATTATTAATAATTACCTTAACATTCATATTGGTGATACTTTCTCCGAGGTATAACCAAGAAAGAGTTGCAACTCCACCAGCTACGTCAACTTTTAGTGAATCTGGTTTAGTAGGCTTTCCTTGAGGGGTTACAGTTTTCTTTACCGAGGTGGTTTTCTTTCCTTTTGACTTAATCGTTGGAGCTGAGAGAGTGAAGGTGTATTTAATACCAGCGGTTAAACCAGTAATGATTTGAGTACGAGTACCGGTAGCATAATTGTAAACTCTACCATCTTGAGCTCCACCTGTTCCGTTAACAACTAGTTTTTGAACTTTGAGAGGACGTTCTTTACCGTATTTCCATGTTAATTGGAAACAGGTTAGGGTACATGTAACTGTCTTACCACTACTCTTATAGGTAGATACTTGAGTTGCCGTCATGGCGAGAGGACCATTGTAGGAAGGAACGGTAACTTTAGGAGTGGTGACTACGTTATTACAAGAAGGATCTGTAGATGGAGAAACTGTGCCATCAGCGTTCTTAATTGGTTCGCAAAGCGGATTAGGTGTATTACTAGTTGTAGTTACCGGAACGTTAGTTCCATTAACTGTATTTGGTGTACCGGTAGTACCATTAGTGTTAGCTGGAGTTGCTGTAGGATCCGCTGTGGGTGTTACTGCGGTTCCTGTTGCTCCAGTGGCTGGGGTGTCGGCTGCAAAAGCTGCTCCAGAAAAATTAGGAAGCAGTAAAGTTGAAGCAAGGGCAAGGGTTAGTACTTTTTTTGTTAGTTTCATAAATATCCTCTCGTTGATATTATCGGTAATTTTGTTAACAATGAACTTATCTGTTCGCAGATATACAATTTAGTCAATTAGGGTAGCGTTCTTTTTATAGGTCAAAGAGATCTTCGCTCAAAGTGTCATCTTCCATAGCAAATACAATCTCCTCAAAATCTTTGTAAATCCTAAATACAGCAAAAGCGGTCAGCAAAAGAGTAATACTAGCTAGGATAGAGGCTAGGGCCTTATTTATTTTCATTTATATTCCTTTATCATTATATTATATTGTCCTTCAAAGTAACCATCTGTCAGGAGGAAGAGGGGTAAAGATTAGTATTTTTTATTGGTTTTAAATTCTTGGTCCAAAAAGTCAGCAGCGGTTAGGGTTTTAACTTCATCATCAGTTGCATCAACATCGAGTCTCGAACCTTGCTTGATAATCGCTAATTCCAATAGATTTCGAATGTAACGGGCGTTGGCAAATCCAGGATAGTGGTAGGCGATCGATAGTTCTGAATAGATCTCGCTAACTACGTCATCGGCCAGGAGAAATCCTCTTTGATTGGTCATATAAAGTAAAATTTCCACTAATTCTTCAACATTGTAAGCAGGAAAATCAAGTACTCTAGAGAATCTACCACGCAGACCAGGATTGGAACTTAAAAATTGCTCCATCTCTAAAGGATAACCCGCTACTATGACAACCAAGTCATCACGGTAATCTTCCATCAATTTGAGTAGGGTGTCGATCGCTTCCTTACCCTGATCCCGAGTCTCAGGCTCGCTACTAAGAGAGTAAGCTTCATCGATAAAAAGAACTCCACCGAGGGCATTGCGGACCATTTGAGTAACTTTACGGGTGGTTTCTTCAGAGGAATCACCCACTAAATCGGTTTTGCTGGTCTCAACTAAGTGACCTGAAGTGATAATGCCAGTCTCGGCTAAAATTTTAGAGATTATTCTAGCAACGGTAGTTTTGGCAGTTCCTGCTGGCCCCTTAAAGACCATGTGTTGACCCATTCCCTCAACGTTGATACCTAAGATTTTTCTTCTATCATCTAGAGCTAAATTTTTCATCCATAGTTTTACCATTCTTTTAATATCAGAAAGTCCGATTAGATCATCCAAATCACGGAAACCTGATTCACCTAAAGAGCGAAGATAGGGTTTAGCAGACTGCTCCAGGGAGAGCTTAGAAAGATAGGTGTACTCTTGTAATTTTTTATCCAAAACTGCTTTTTCTGCAAGCAACCTTGTGAGCCGAGCATTTTTTAAATTTCCCGTAGTTCGTAGATGAGAGATAATGTTAAGAACTTCTTTAGGTTTAATTTTATGTTTTATATCCCGAATTTCTAATTCTTGGAAAAAAATAGTAACCAGTTCATCAGGCGTAAAGTTTTTTACCTTGGCTAAGAGAAATTTGGTGTAGAGATCTGGATTAAGGGCGTTGATCTTATCTATACCCACCTCACCTGTAAAAAGCAGAGTAACTCCTTCACGCTCAATTGCGATATTAAGGTAGCTGAGAATGTTAAAGGCAAAGGTAGAGGTAAAGAGTTCATCTAAGTCACAGATATAAAGTAACCCTCCTGTTGCTTGAGTTAGATAGCCGTCTAAGGCCCGGACAGATTCACCGGCAGAGGGAAAAAGAAAGTTACTAGGGGATATTTTAATAATATTCCTCGTAGTGGTATGGTTAGCTATCTCCCTAGAGGCAATACCTTGCCCACAACCAACGGGACCTTTAATTAGTAAGTGTTTATTTCTATTCATGGTTAGTAATTTATCTAATACATAGACCAACTCGGGTTGAAAAAGCAGGCGTTCTTGAAAAGGAGCCAACGCTTTAGGTGAGAGGAATTCCATAGCATTAGTATCGCAACGAAATATTTAAACTAGAGGCCGTAGTAGCAAGTTTCTTAAAGTTATAATATCGTCGGGGTGGAGATCTGCCTGGCTAAGGTATAGTTCTCTTTGAGCTGGAGTACGTAAATTCTCCAAGATAGGTAAAAGGTTACCCGCTACGGGTTCTTGAGCTAACCAGTTAACATTTTGAAAGTCCGAGTAGATAGAAAACGAGGCTAAGGACTCAATAATCGGCTTAACATGATGTTTTGACTCCAAGTAATCGTTAATAATTTCTTTTTCATCAATCCCCAGTAATTTTTGTAAAATCGCAGTAATAACACCTGTCCGATCCTTACCCACGGCGCAGTGAAGATACACACCACCGGAGTTGGAATTCAAGAGTAAGATAAGTTTATTTAATATAGGATGAGAGTTAGCGAAGTATTGTTGGTACTCTACAGCTCTAGAGACTTTAGAGATAGAGTTATTTTTGAACTCCTCACTTTTTACTAATGGGTGAGAGTGGATGAGACAATTTACTAGAGTTCCGTGCCCTACCACTTCTGCTTCCTCTACAGTCCTTAAATCAAAGATATGTTTTAGGCCGTAGTTTTTCAAGTAGCGATGGTCAGACTCCTTAGTAAATGCAGTTGATTCACCTCTAATTATGTGACCATAGTGAAGCATGAAACCATCACCTCTAAGCCCGCCTAAATCTCTTGCATTAAAGATATTTTCACAAGTAAGGCGCCTTTGAGGGTGCTGAAGTAGCCCACTATCTAAGTAGATTGAAGTCATAGGGCTAACTTTACTGAAGGAATTATGTAAGCAAATAATAGAAACAATAAGTGAAACGATAATGGAAGAATGAAATGTAGAGCGGATCAATTAGGTTTAACAATCGTAAGTAACGGAGAACTTCGTTATCAATTTGGTAGCGATCGCCACGGTGAAGGTTTTGGTGTCTACAATTTCGATATGACCGAACGCTACTATCTTTCACGAGTATTTGAAATGAAAGATAAGATAAAATCCGTTAACTTTGTTATGCTTAATCCATCAACAGCAAATGCATCAAAATTAGACCCTACCGTAACAAGATGTGCTGAGTATAGCAAAAAATGGGGTTACGAAAAGATGGTAGTGACAAATTTATTTCCTATTATAAGTACAGATCCAGAGAAGTTAAAAAAGGAAAGCGGAGATACGGCCACCAATAATGAGGTAATATTAGAGATAGCTAAGAGTTGTGATTTAGTAGTTTGCGCTTGGGGCCAGATTGGGGTGAGTAAGGAGCAAGGTATGCAGATATATAAATATTTATGTGATCAAAGTATTCCGTTGTATGCTTTAGAGATAGCCAAAAATGGCGAACCCAAACACCCATTGTACCTAAAAGGTGACTTGAAACCAATTAGAGTGTATTAAGAGAATAATAGAGGATTAGCTTTGCAAGGGGAATACCTTAATTCTCTGCCCAAAAATAGTTGTTAATATATTGCTAACAAAATATATAATATATTTAGTAATTGATGCAAGGAGTGACGATAGTTAAAATAAGTAGGTTTAATGAGGGTTATTATCTCTAAGGTAGCAAAGTTAGTAAGTACAAAGTATTTTATAAATAGAGAAAGTATTGTAAGAGGTATTTAGCATCTAATTATGAATAGCTTTAAATAGTTATGAGGTTAGAGAACGAAGAAGGCTAATTTCTTCAGACCACAAAACCTTATCCCCTGGAGTTTCTAGGATAAAGGGTACCTTATCTTTATAGGCTTTTGTTAGTAACTGCTCTAGATTGGCAAAGGGAATCAGGCCTTCTTTAAGCAGAGCGTGCCGATCACGATTAGAACCCAAAGGATCCCTAGAATCATTAAAGTGAATTAAGTCAACCGCTCCGAGTTTAGCTACTAGCATTTGGTAACCATCTAAAAGAGATTCAACACCCGCAGCCCAGGCGTGGCAGGTATCGTAACAGACACCAACATTATGCCCAGCATCACGTAACTGGAGCACTAAATTTATTAGATCATTTAGATTTTTTCCAGGCGCAGCGTTACCACCAGCGGTATTTTCTATTAATAATTTAGTGGAGGCTGGCGGGGTATTGGTTAAGGTATCAAGCCATCTTTGTGTGGCTGTTTCAACATCTACTAATTTCCCACCCTGACCTCCATGGACCACAATAGAATGGAAATTAGAGTTGAGTCCAGAGACGGTATTTTGATATAACTTCAAACTATTTTCTCTAACATCGATCCTCTCCGAGGCAAAGTTAACTAGATAGGGTAGGTGGAGGACAACAGGTTTAGGAGCAAGAGCGAAAATATTTTTATCCAGAAGTGAGGGTGATTGATACCCTCTAGGGTTAGAGATAAAGATTTGAAATATGTCAGCATTGGTTTGCGCTAATTCATCGAGGTAGTTTGTTTTTGAGAGATGAGCACCGAACATAGTTTACTCCTTTAGTTTTTTATACTATGCAGAGAAGTAGCGCGAGCGCTAGTTTCATTAATGGATAGTAGTAAAAATTTGTTAGTAGGGTTTAATCAGTGACTAAAGATAGGTTTATAATATAGTAAAGCAAATGGCCGAAGATTTGATAATCGTTAAACTTAAAAATGATAGTAAAAAGCTATTACTCTATTTAGCAGTGACACAAATTTTAGGAATCTGGTTAATAAGTAAAGATTTAAACTACATGACCCAAAATATGAATATAGAAACATTTCAGATACCGAAAGTGAAACACACCGGTTACGAGATATTCATAGCGGCGAATGCTTTAAGTATAACCGCCACATTTATCTTCATCCATATTTTAACATTATATCGCCTGGTGAAACCATACCGTGGAAAAGCGTACGAATGGTTTAAAAATAGTTTCTATTTATCAATAGTGGCGATCTTCTTTGAAGTAGGGCGCACTTTACTCCAAGATAGAAATATATTTGCTTTAACAGGGGTGTTGGTTAATGCTATTCCGCTTTTGGTAACATATAAATATTTTAAAAGTAATAAAATTAAAAAATGGTCGGTTTTACCTGAACCAGAAGCTCCAGATCTGTCAAATTTAACAGAGTAAGTCAATTTCGGGTAGTAAGAGTTTAGGCTAAGAATTTAATAATCAAACTAAAGCCTAATTGCTTCAAGGTAAAGGATTAAAAGCAGTTCAAGTAGTAGTACGGGTAATGATAGGTTAATAAATTTTACATATAACCAAGAATGGTCGCTAGATTGAAGTAAGGTAAGTTTACCCTTAGGATTGGCTTTTAAAGAAAAGCGATCAGACATAGAGACGACAATTTTTGGCGGATTCTTATATTTACTTTCGTTCACATACTCGTCGAGCAGGTAATTAAATTCCTTTTCATCCATGGAATAGATAGTTCTTTAAGATGGATTAAAAACAAATATATTTTTATATTTATTTGTTATATCAATTAAAGGGTTTAAACCTGTGGTTGAAAAAATATCATAATATCGGTATCGTAAAAAATCTAGTGTGTGAAAAGAGTGGGAAGGATTCGTATAGTGGTCTTACTATAAAATTTTATTATAAAATGTGTGTAGGCTCAGTAATATGATTTAATCTTATAGGATGCCTATAATCTGAAGCAGATGCGTAAGTAGTATTTGAAAGTTAGCAGTAATAAATTATTTTTTGCAAAGTTAGTTCTTAATCCTTCTTTACAAAAAAAGTTATAAAAACTTGCTTAACGTAAAGATAGTATGGCACTGATGGCTAGATGGTCGCTACCGACCCCAGTGTGTACTTTTGAGTCTAATGGAGAAAAACCTTGGGTAAATATCTGGTCAATTTGGTGGAGAGGTTTTTTAGCGGGCCAAGTGGGACCATTGACAACTTGCTGAAAGCTATTTGGTAGAATTAATTTTACCATAAAATCCCAAAGGTTATGGTCGCCTACAAAGATGGTTGGTCTTTCGGGGTCTATTAACTTACGACATTGCAATAATTGAAGGAGGGATCCCAGAGGAAGAAGGCCGACCGTTAGATGGAGGGCAAAAATATCAACTTTTATATTTTCGATTAAACAAGTTACCTTTAAAACAGATTTACGAGGATCCTTACCATACGCAGTGAGTGGCAATATAGTGTGCTCGAGAATAGGAAATTTGGTGGAGAAGAGAAGTGAGATAGGTTTAGGAACGCTAGGCGGTGTAGTCTCAACAAGAGTGGGTAGTTGGTAATCTCCAAGGTGATGAAATATATAGTTATGCTCTTTATTCAAGTAAATTCCGTTAACTTCATTTTCACTATAGATGATTTCTTGGAAGACGTTTATATCAGCAGCGTAACTCTCCATAACTTCCGCTAAATTATAATATTTTGATTTGTCGTAATGCATTCCATTGAGGTGAACGTTGAAAGAGGTTAAAGAAAAATTCATAGTATTATTATGAGCAAATTAGGAAAAAACCGAAATATTATCAACGGAAAAATAATAGAGGTAACCAAGGAGTAAAGCATTAATAAAGGATGAAGAGATAATATAGGTATTAGTAGTTTAAGCCTCGGGTTCCAACTAAAAAAGCAGTCACCCAGGTTCTGGGATTCTCGCAACACGCCGTGAAGGCACTACTAATAGAGGCCGAGGGCTACCCCTCGGCCTCTTCCCAATATAGGGCTAGTTTATAGTTCTTGCTGAGCAGTTATCGATGCGGTGGAGACAGTTAACTCGGGTTTAGTAAGAAAGACAAACTCATCATCTTTGGCATCAATGTAAAGCGAAGTATGATCAGGTAGTTCTTCATTCAAAATCATCTCGCTAATCCTATCTTCGATATGATTTTGAATCACCCTACGTAAAGGCCTTACGCCATAAGCTGGAGCGAAGCCGAATTTTGCTAATAACTCCTTAGCATTAATGGTGACATCCAAATCAATGGCCCTACCACTAAGACGTAGCTTTAGCTGATTAAGTTGAAGTTCAACGATAGTACAGATATCAACTAGAGAGAGCTGATTAAAGACGACCACTTCATCCACACGGTTTAAAAATTCGGGTTTAAAATGTTCTTTTAACTCATTACGAACCGCGTTCTCAAGACGCTCGAAAGAAGAGATGGTTGAGGTCGAGAAACCTAAACCGTTAACCTTGGCTAATTCTTTAGCTCCTAGATTAGTGGTCATTATAATAAAGGTATTTTTAAAGTTCACACTTCGACCTTGAGAATCGGTCAAGGTACCGTCATCGAGAATTTGTAGGAAAGTATTGAAGATATCTGGGTGCGCCTTTTCAACTTCATCAAATAGAATTACCGAGAATGGATTACGTCTAACCTTCTCGGTCAACTGTCCACCTTCATCAAAACCGACGTAGCCTGGAGGGGATCCAATCAGTCTGCTTACAGAGTGCTTCTCCATGTATTCACTCATGTCAAAACGAATGAGAGAATCTTCGGTTCCAAAAAGATTCATAGCAAGTGTCTTAGCCAATTGGCTTTTACCTACACCAGTTGGGCCTGCGAAGATAAAAGACCCAGCAGGACGCTTAGGGTCCTTTAATCCCGTACGACTACGGCGCACTGATTTTGAAATTTTGGAAATTGCTACACTCTGTCCAACGATAGATTTCTCCAGATCATTTTCTAGATTTGTCAATAGCTTGCTCTCAGAAGAAGAGATTTGTTGAAGCGGGACCTTAGTCCACTGGGAAACAACCGTCGCAATCATTTCTTTATCTACAATAATTTTTTCAGTATCACCTATTATTGCAGCGGCAATCTTTGCCTTAGCGGATGCTTCGTCAATGATATCAATGGCTTTATCGGGCAAAAAGCGGTCAGTTATATAGCGATCTGAGAGTTTAGCTGCCAGCTCTACAGCTTCATCTGTAATGGTTGCCCCATGGAACTCTTCGTACTTACCTCTAATGCCTTTGAGGATCTCAATGGTATCTTCAACGGTAGGTGGGAGTACATCAACTGTTTGAAAACGTCTTACCATAGCGCTATCTTTAGAAAACTTTTTACGATACTCATCATAAGTAGTAGCACCGATAGTTTTTAATTGACCGCGAGAAAGCAAGGGTTTCATCATGTTAGAGGCATCAACCGCTCCATCACTGCCACCTGCACCAATTAAAGTATGAATTTCATCAAAGAAGAGAATGACGTTAGGATTAGCATCGACTTCGCTAAGCATTTTTTTGAATCGTTCTTCAAAATCACCACGGTAGCGAGCACCCGCTAGTAGCGAGGATAGGTCTACCGCAACGATAATAGAATCGAGTAGCGATTTAGGAACGTTACCTTCGGCAACACGTAATGCAAAACCTTCAACGATAGCAGTCTTACCTACACCTGGTTCACCAACTAGAATCGGATTATTTTTGGTACGGCGAGAAAGAATCTGCACTAAGCGTTCGATTTCAAGATCTCTTCCGATAACAGGGTCAAGTTCACCATTTTTGGCTTTTTCAGTAAGATTAGTGCCGTAAGCATCCAAAGCTCTAGTTCTTTTCTCGCCAGTGCGGGAAGGGTGAGAGAGAACTGCATCATCATCTTCCGAGAAGGTGGTAGCAAGGGACTGGAGAAGAGTGGACTTTAATTCATCCAAATTAACTTTAAGTGAAATGAGAATTTGAGCCGCGGTGGAGTTGGTCTCACGCAAAATACCGAGCAAGAGGTGTTCAGTACCAATGTAGCTATGCGCCAGAGTAAGGGCTTCCCGTAGTGAGAGCTCTAATACCTTCTTTGCTCTAGGAGAGAATGGAATGTGACCATTAAATTCTGTACTGCCCCTATCTTTAAGAGCATCGATAGCCTCAAGCACCTTTGTAGAAGTGACTTGGAATTTGTAGAGAGAGTCAAAGGCTACTCCATCCTCTTCCAAAGCTAATGCTAGTAGGATGTGTTCTGAGCCTATAGAAGAGTGCCCTAATTTTCTAGCCTCGTCCTGGGCGACAACCACAACTTTACGGGCTCCATCTGTAAATCTATCAAACATTATTTACCACCTTTCATAAGTATAATATGTAAAGTGAGGAAAATATTCCATTCAAAACAGAAAAACCCTACTCAAGATGAGTAGGGTTTTTAGGAGAGATAAATCACAGTATTACAACTTATGATTTAATGCTCTTAGAATTTACTTTTTTAGCAGCAACAAGCGCCCGGTTGGGGGTTTTTGCAGCTTTAGTTTTAACGTCTAAAATTAACTCGGGTAGTTTAAACTGTGGTACTAACGGTGCCAAAACATCAGCAAGGGCGTCGGTAGCAAACTCACAAGATTGACTTAGAGCTATCTCGAAAACATTAAAAGTTGCTTTACTGGTAACAGATTTAACGGTGTACTCAGCTAAGTCCGTCATAGGCGTCAAGTGGCAGTGGGTCAATTCATGAACCAATGTTTGTGTCTGCATATGAGGGGACAAGTCCAAAAACTTATCACTAACTCGAATTACTGCATACTTCTGATCCTCCATAGGATCATTAGTGGCGTAGGAAATATCTTCACATGGTTCTGACCAATCGACTTCAATAGTCCAATCGGCTAAACGCATAATTTTTTGAAGTTTTGCTACATACTTTTCAACAGCGACTCTTCGATTAGATGACCATTTGGGACTAATCAGCGGAGAGACCGGTTTGATTTCATTCTTATTCAAAATGATAACCTTTCTCTTTAAATAAATGGATGTATCCTACAGTTAAGGCGGAAAAAATTAACTACGCGATTTTAAGGAAACGGATTCGCTAATTAACAAATCAGGTTGATTAAAATAGGCGTTAGTCGGCCATTGTAAGTTAGAATTTAGCTCAAACAATTTTACAAAGAGCTGAGCCGCAACTTTAGCGTCTGCTAGAGCTGCGTGAGCATTTCCTTCAAAAGATATGCCTAAATGTTTAGCAAGTTCACCAAGTTTGTAACTTGTTAACCCCGGTAATGTTTTTCTTGCAGCCACTAAAGTGTCCGCTACAAACAAATTCGAAGTGTCAAATCCAGCTTGATTCATTTCAGCAGATAAAAAGGATTTATCAAACGGGGCGTTATGTGCCACTAAGATTGTACCATTTAAAAACCGAAATAAAGGATTGGCGATTTGTGTAAAGTTAGGTGCTCCTAAAAGCATTGCTGGAGAAATCTTATGAATTTCTTCAGCACCGACATTCGCACCATCACCAATATTTAATAACGTATCAAAAGTATCTAGAACTTCACCGTTGCTGTTGATTTTACATACAGCAATTTCTATAATTCTAGCGCCTTCGTTTGGTTTAAATCCGGTAGTCTCGGTGTCAAATACTGAAAATATATTCATTACTCTCCTTATAGTAGATTAATATATTATACTATTGTAGGGGTACTAATTATTTCTATTATTCCATATAAATATTTTTGATAAATCCTTTGATTTTGCTATGAAAATAGTATCATTTCTTAAAGTTATGGTTAGGAGCAGGGCTTGATCATTTTGTAAACTTAAAGAAGTAGGATTATACGATTAGCTAGTAGGCCCCATCAGAGGTAAAAACCGCTTTAAAAGTTTTTAATAATATTATGAAATCTTGGTAGAGACTCCAATTAGCGATATAATGGAGATCCAGTTCCAAGGCCTCAAGGTCTTTAATTTCAGAGCGACCAGAGACCTGCCATAATCCGGTGATTCCAGGCCTAGTATAATGACGCATCATAGATAAATCATCATATAATTTTACTTCATGAATTAACGCAGGTCTAGGCCCAACTAGGGACATCTTACCCTCTAGAACATTTAGTAACTGAGGGAGCTCATCAATGGAATACTTTCTTAAATAGTAGCCAATACGAGTTATGCGGGGGTCATTCTTAATTTTAAATAGAATACTCCCTCCCTCGTTTTGTTGCCGTAAGAGTTCGAGCATGTTTTCCGCGTCTGGAACCATTGTTCTAAATTTATATATTTTAAATTCTTTATTATCTTTGCCAATTCTGATTTGGGTAAAGAAAGCAGGACCACCATCTTCAAGTTTAATTAGTATAAAAGTTATTAGTAAAATTGGAGATAGGAAGAGCAAGGCGGTAAGAGAGACAGTTAAATCAGTAACTCTTTTGAGGACCCTATTTCTTAAAGAAAATATCACAGGAAGAAGGTGGAAGATAGCATTAACTCCAAAAGACTCCGGGGCAATACGGTGAGGCGCTAGGGTTAAGGAACGGGGCAGTAAGATGAGTTCCGGTTTCTCGCCAAGAAAATATTTGTAGTGATCAAAAAAATCATGATCTTCTTCTGCGGTGATAATTACGCCAGATTCACTTAAAGTCAAGTTTGCTAGAGAAATATTTTGTTTATTTAAATAGTAACCCAGGCCGCTTTTATTTTCAACTAAGGATAGGAAAGGATGAGAAGGGGGTACTGAGGTTGAGGTAGAGGCTTGGACAAGCATACCACCAAGAGAGCGTTGCCTAGTTAGATAACGAGATAGTAGAGCCCTTGAAAGAAGTTGGAGAAAGGAGAGAAACAATAAGAGAAAAATTAAGTAGCCTCTAGAGATATGTAACTGAAATAGGTAAGAGAAAAATCCTATCGCTGAAATAGATACTACAGTTCCAATCAAAGTGTTGAGATACAATTCACTTTCAATGCGAAGCGAGTTGGGTGTCCGGGAGCGAAACATAAAAGAAATAAAAAGTATTGCGGATCCCATAGCGAAGAGTTGAAAATAGTTTGGAGAATACCAGGTCAAAGAGTTTTCGAGGTAGTGGCGACTTTTGGCGGCATAGATTGAGGCAAGTATTATCGATAAGGTGTCAGCAAGCAGTAAAACCCGTGAGATTAGATTTCTAATTACTTGTGGTGTAAGCAGAGTTTTCTGATTGGATGTTTGAAATTTAACTAGAAAATATTCCTTAGGGCCTTCAACGATATAACGTTTAAAGAGCCTTTTGGGCTCCTTAAGTAAGCGGTAAAGCCATTCACTATGAAGTTTACGAAATAGTTGAGGGGCCCGCTCTTTGTGTCCTACATAGAAATCCGCGGCAGCTCCAAAGGAGGCTGTTAGTTTAATTTGTTTAGTAGAGAAATGTTCAAGAGCAAAGAGATCACTAATTGGTTTAGGTAGGTTGAGAAAAACTGCAGAGACGCCCCAATCCTTGAGATCTTTTTTAAGTTTTTTTAAGTACGAGCTTGAGTTCAAATCCTCTCTAGAGGGAGATAAGTAATGAAAATTAAGGCTAGGAAAGGCTGAAGATAGCTTAAGTTCTAATTTTTTTAACATAATATCCTCTCCCCCAAAAAATAGCACGCTTGTGTCGTCTTTTAAAGTGGAGAGATGGTTTAACAATTTAGGAAATAGATCACTACCAGCCAATAAAGGGAAGTTACCATTTAGAAACTTGTTGGTTTGAGTCAAAACGGGCATTCCATCTATTAAGGTTAATACATGCTTACCATGCTTAAGATTATTAAGTATGTGATAGTATTTCCCATATTGATTATATAATCCAATATGCTGTAAATTAGCAGAAAGCAGATGGAGTGTGCGTTTCCCAGCGAAAGATTTAGTAATTTCAGATAGTAGATCAGGTTCAGAGCTAGGATTAACTTCCGTATTACCGAAGAAAATTCTCAGAAAAGACATACTACCATAGTATGTAAAAGTACAGTTTTGTCAATGGCTACAGAAAGTACTTTTTGTACCAATACTGTACGTATGAAAAGTAATAACGAGCACTATTTTAAACTAGCGTTCAACATTACCCTAGGATTATTGATTACGGGAATAGTATTTTTGCTTACAAAATCATTAGTTCACATCTTTCTTATGCTCGTTCTCAGTTTTATAGTAGCATCGGCGTTAGAACTTCCTGTACATAAAATGGAATATTTCGGTATTGGTAGAAAATTTGCAACACTACTAACTCTAATCTCTTCGCTACTTTTTTCCGGAGTACTTATATTTGTAGTAGGGGTTATGGTTTCCTCAGAGGTAAGTGAGCTATTTAAACAGTTGGGAACATTTGGTGAAGAATTTTCCAGAGTTTTTAAAACTTTTGGAATCCACCTGACAAGCGATCAGATAAATAGTTACATTTTAACTGGCAGAGACAAAGGGATAGAGTATTTGAAGAATGAAACCAAATCTATCACAAATGTCATAGTCGATTCTCTTGTAATTGTATTTTTTGCATATTATTTTGTAGTAGACGGAATTAAACTGCGAAAAGCCGCTATTAAGTTTTTTAAGCCAAAAAATCAAGAAATAGTTCTAGATATTTGGCAAATAGTTATTGAGAAAACTGGATCATACTTAATTGTTAGATTAATATTAATCGCAATCAGTAGCTTCACTATGGGCGTTTTCGCATCTTTGATAGGCATTCCCTATGGTTGGGCATTAGGATTATGGTTTGGTTTCATTTCGCAAGCTTTGCCTATTATTGGCACTTATCTAGGTCTCACTCTACCCTTAGCGGTTGCATTTAATCACGGTATCAGCAAGGGAATCTTCCTAATTATCTACGTTATCATCTTTCAATTGTTAGCTGACTACATTATATTACCGAAGATCGCTAGTGAAACTCTAGAACTACACCCAGCAATTATCTTTATTGCCGTTCTAGTGGGCGGAGCGCTATTGGGATTCTCAGGAATTATTGTTGCCATTCCTATAGCCGCTACAATCAAATCAGTAATCAGTACTTATGTTAGCAGAGATGATATTTTGCATAACCATAAGCTATTGCATGCATCAAATAAGAGAAAGCCAAGAGAGAAAAAAGAGAAGAAATAACATTACTTATACATAAGACAGTATGTGATTATTTTAGATTAAGTAAAATTATGTTAAAGTAGGGTAGCATATTAAATATACTTAATATTTCAATAATAACTTTAAGTAGCTTGTAAGTTAACATGTAATAATTTATTTTAAAAAATTAAACAAGAGGGTACTATACTCTAGCCACTTTGTACTGGGCTATATCGCGCTTGACATCTGGAAGCTCGCTTTCGCAGTAAGGTTGATACTTTGCCGGCAGGATTGCACAGAACTCAATGGAACGATTGATGTCCAAAAATACCGTACCAAAAATTTTGACGGCGGATTGCAAACAATTAATAGGATACTTCCCGGGAAGTTTTACGCAGATGTCAGAGGTTATTTTTGGTGACCAACTAGTTACCGCAGGAGCACCCACACCTATCCCCTCTGCGCACTTAGTTAAATACTCTTCTTTAACGGTAAGGCATCGCGCCCAGGCGGGAGAAGAGTCACCCGAGGTTCCGTCAGAACGAATGCTAGGGGTCGAGGCAGCGAAGATGCAAGCGCCGATATTAGAGGGATTGTCCAGGACCATACAGCTGTCGTATAACCTTTGGGATAGAGTGGCGGCTACTTTTACATCTTGCGAGAAGCTACTACTGTACTCCATCACCGCTCCTTGCAGGCAGCTATGGATACTCCGCTCTTCCACAAGAGCTAAACAAAGCTTGACACCATCGTCAAAATCCTTAAACCTAATGAGTGTGGCGTGCCCTATACCATGGTCACACTCATCAGCGGCAGCGAAATTTTTCCCTCTTAAGGGACCGCAAAATTTTGGACCAAGATCAAAAACTTGATCTCGGCTTAGATCAATAAAGGCTTGGGTGATAGAACCGTGTAAAAATCCAAAACTACAAACCCCAGATCCCATCTCGTAAATTTTAGGAATATCGTGATATTTAATCCATGCTTCACCACCGAGTTTATGAGCCGCTACATGGCAAGAAGTTGTATCATTAGGGTTTTCGTTGTTGAACTCATTTAAAGCGATTAGCGCTTGGGTAATACCGTATTTTTTTCGAACAGTGTCTATAGCGTCAGTTAGGCAGGCAGAATCAGTTGCCCGACAAGTGATAGCGGAATTGATGGCTTTATTTTGATTACTTTCTTGATTACCACTAATTAAGTAGAGTGAGGCTGATAAAATCACCAATGCCGCCATAAGGTAAAGCAAAATATTTCTTTTCACAACTTCTATGGTCGGGAGATGAATCCTTTGGTCAAAGCATCCCTTGCTTTTATTTCTATGCGATAACAGAATATAATAACAATAGTAACTCAGGAGGAAAAAAATGGCAAAAAATATGAAATCATCATCAAAGCCCGGCTCGGGAAGTTATCAAGAACCAGGCGATACCAAGAGGTTTGTACCACTGGGCGATAAGCACTGTTACTTAAGAGACCCACGTAACGGTAATACTTATCATCTCAAAGTGGATAGCGAAGATTTTTGGGTGAAAGTTAATGAAATTAAAGAGGTATTTCCAGTAGAAAAACTTAAAAACGATGCTAAAGAGATGCTAAGAATCGATCCAAATAATAACTGGAGAGAAGTTTTAGCTAAGCTTAGTTAGTAGCAAATAAGTTCCAAATATTTTCATCTTCAGTGCCTACGCTCCACAATGCTATTTGATTAACATTGTTGGAGCGTAGGCTTTCTAGTACCGAAATGTAAAATATGTCGTCAACATAAAATAATTGATAGTTAGTTTTTCCAATACTGTAGGTATAGAGGGGGGTATTGGATTCAAGGTCTCTGGTGATAGTACCATTATTAGTTAGAAGAATTTTTTTGATCTGCTCACCGGTTAACGCAACTTCTGAGCCATCGCTTCCCCAACGGTAGCCATAGGTTGGTAAGCCAATTGTGATCTTACTTGGTTTTATAGAGCTTAACATGTATGTTAGAATATTGTCAATCCAGGATTTGGAAGTTAGGGGCCCTGGAGCCGAAGAAAGATTGTGGTAGTCGTAAGCCATAACCTTAATTTGATCGCTTACGACAGCAAGTGATTGGTAGTCGTAGACGCTCCAATTAGGATCTTCCCGCCCAGTTCGAGCACCAACCGTAACAGAAAGAAGTTTTCCGTCCAAGTGCAACTTATCCCTTAGCTCTGCGACAAATTCAGGATACAATACTTTTAACTCCCTTTTTTGCTGGTCAGAGGCGGAAAATTGAAGGGCTTCAAAATCCAAGTCAACGCCATCGTAAATTTTGCTCTTTGAAACTATTTGCTCAATTAAACTCTTTCTTTGTAAATCATTTTTAAGCATAGTAACAAAGTCGCTAGCGTTCCCCTCTTCGGTAATGGTGATATATACTTTTTCACCACTGAGATGAACCCTTCTTACAATGGTTTCTTCGGGGATAGATTTATTTTTAATTTCAAGATTACCAGACTTATCTATATTGTAGAGAAAGAGGGAGATATCTTTTGAGGACGATTTATGTGAGATAGCGCTATCAAGCCCTGAGGCAAGGGACCACCAGGGAACCCAACTGGATACTTGGAAGTATGAGTCAGGGGCGGAAACCTGGCTTAATGAGAGCATGCTCGAATTAGGGACGGTGAGCAAATTTGATATTTCAAGAGTTTGTTTGTAGATATTTCCTTTTATACCAAGAGCATCGATACTGTTATTAATCTTAGGGAGAGATGAGGTATCGTCGCTTGAGCTCGCTACTTGGTAAGCGGTAATATTTAGCAAAGAAAAGAGAGTTAAGTTAACTACTAAGGTAGAAGCCTTTAGCTTGGGGAGGTGTTTAACCTTAGAGCCGAATATAAATACAGTTTTCGCCAAAGATAGAATTGATTTAGAATATATATTAATCTTATTATTAATTAGGAGTAGATAATCGAGAGCAAACCGGCTAGCTAAACTTAAGAATTTTAATTTGGTATTTTTAACTTTAATTTCTGTCGAAAGCAAGGTTACGGTTGTTGGTTCTTCAAATGTATCGTAAGAGAAAAGTATTAATTGGGATTGGTTCGCATCAGTAAAGTTAGAATTCAAATTTTCCTCAATAGTTATTAGCGACTGTGAGGGACGGGTAGGTTTTTTAAACCATTTTTTTTCATCAGTAAAGAGCGGATAAGTTTTCACTGAGGAGGAGAACAATTTTTTGAACCACATGAGTAAAACAGTTCCATGATTTTTCAAGCGGTCACCCATTATTTTTAACTTAAAATATATGTATTACGGCGTGTACTAGTGCTTAATATTCGAGGAAGAGTGCCATGAAATACTAGGAGAGAATGTGAAGGTTGATTTTTGCGGGGAGCTTCTCGTGGAGCAGTGGATTTAAGGGTCCAATTACAACCTGCACCTTATTGGAAAGCTCAAAACCCATTAGTTTGGAAGCAAACTCAAGATTATAGATATCATAAAAAGAACGCCCCAAAGAGGCGGGATTAAGTAAAAGAAGATTAGTTTTTTCTAATTTCCGATTGCTATATTCTGAGAGAGGTGAGATAATAACTACTTTATTTTTAAGGTGGGAGCTATAGAGCTCATGATTGTGTTGCATAAATGATAAAATGACAAATTGTTCTATGTCAGAGATTAAGGCAGTTATTTTATCATGCGGAATAAGACCTTGGGAGCGCAATTTCATCTCTAAGTTTGTCCATGGGGGGATAAAGGTGTAGGCCTGGTTAAAGTCGAGAAGCATGGGGCGCACTTTAGTCGGATTTAGAGTTTCAACAAACTGATTCCATTGTGAATCAAAACCAGCAGGAAGATGGTCATTTAAGAACATTATTTTATTCATGCATACTCTCCATAGTTGAAAATAGTAATCAAGTAGAGGGGAGAAGCAAGTTATCGAATCAACTAAATAAAGACGCTCCAACGGTAGACTCCATAACCTAGAGAACGGATTAGCATGTCTTCAAAAATTGCTAAAAATCTATTGACAGTAAATGTCGCTGATGAAAATATTTGTGATATTATCTGGCGTAACGTTTCGTTCGATGATGTCAATGAGGTATTCAACTTTCCAAGCGAAAGAGTTATTAACGAGTATCTTCAAGTACTTCAAAATGATAAATTAGAGAAATTTGCTAGTTTATTAGGACCAAGCAGTACAATAGAGAAATTACTTAACACAAAATTAGATGATTATGTAGTAAAAGGTTTAATCAGTAATCCATCAGTTACTAAAGATCAGTTAACCTTAATTGGCCAGCAGTATAAGAAGTATCAATCTTTAGCCCTAGATCGCATAGCGGTAAAGGATGAGGAGAGAAAACTTATTGAAAGCGGCGAATATAAGTATATCAAAGATCATGAATTGATTACATCGTTAGAGAAAGCCGATTTACTTAAATTGTTAGATCATCCTAACTTAGAAGAGCGCAACAATATGATTAAAATCGTATCGTTAAATAATTCAAAATTAGCTAAAGATGTCTTTCTTGCTATCCTAGGATCAGCAGATAACGATTACTTTGGTTACATTGATTCTTTTATTGCTCAGTACTTAGTTGATAATCTATATGATAAAGAGGTAGAGACCCATCTGGGGTTAGTTTCTAGTAAAAATATCAGTCGCAGAGTATCTAAAGGTGCTCTAGCTAAGCTATATAATGCTGGATACAATTTCTACTTAAATAAAAACTATTCGAATGTTGATTTGAATAAAACTTCAAAATCAATGCTCGACACTCTTGCCTTAGCTGGTGAAGCACCGCAGACAATAGCTACGCTAGTATTGTCTACGAATGTAGATTTAACGGCAGAGGAATTTGCTATCAGGCTAGCAAATGCTCCGACAGCTTTAATCGCTAATTTTATAAAAGGTGGCACTGGAAGAAAACCGCAGAAAATGGAAATTTCTTCTTTACTCAGTCTTTTTGATCTTACCAAAAGAAACGAATTAGCCACAGAAATTGGTGAATTTAGTAGTATCGAAGATTATCCTTGGGCTAATGAACTAGCTTTCTCACTCCCAAAGGGCTTCCTACAAAATAACCATCCTTCATTTGCAGTTGAAGTTATGCAATTTTTAAATGATGAACTAGGTGATAGATATAATGCCTGGGAATTTTTCTTAATTGTATCTGAAGAGTGGGAAGATGATTTTCACACTTTGGTAGCAGCAGCAAATAACGTTTAATTAAAAGGGGCCACTATGTGGCCCCTTTTTTTATGGTTGTAAGCGATAGCCTACTCCCCTTACTGCAGTAAGGTATTTTGGATTGTCCGGGTCGTCCTCTATCTTACTGCGCAACCTTCTTATATGCTCAGTCACAGTAGCATTAGTTCTCGTCCCTTGCTGACTCCAAACGGCTTTAAGAAGAGCTTCACGAGAAAATACGGTTCGAGGGTGTTTGGCTAAATGAATCAATAAATCAAATTCACGACTCGTGAGCGTGATATTTTTTCCATTTTTTAAAACCTCTCGAGAGGAGAGGTGAATTTCGATATTACCAAAAGATAGTTTACCTCTAACCGGAGAGGTCCCAGAGCGACGTAGAACCGTTCTTACTCTAGTGGCAAGTTCTTTTGCGGAGAATGGTTTAGTGATATAATCATCTGCTCCAATTTCTAATCCAGAAATTTTGTCATCGTGATCGCTACGCCCCGTGCAAACTATGATAGGCAAGTCATCTTCAGCTCTAATTTCCTTTAGGAAATCAATCCCATCCCCTTGTGGGAAGGAAAGGTCAAGAATAATCAAGTCGGGCCGGGCTTTCTTTACTATAAGTTTAGCCCTGTCAAGATCGCTAGCTTCGAAGCATAGGAAATTTTCATTTCTTAATGCTTGAAGTAAAACTGCTCTTGTTGTTTCTTCGTCATCTACAATTAAGATTTTAAATTGATCTAGTTCAGGTGTATTCACTTAACTGATAGTTTAAGTTGGTATGATAACGTCAAATATATGTTTAAGAGTTAATTAGCGGTCATAATCAATTGTAACGGAAAGATAGATGCAACATTATTAAAAAAATTATATTTGGAGGAATATGACGATAGAGAGTTTAGATTTATGCGAGTTTTGCGATACGGAACTTGCGGAGTATGACTACGAAAGACTTGAAGACGAAGATGCCTTATGGTGTACAAAATGTATTGATAGAGTGGAAGAACATAGAGAAAATGATCACGATTTAGATGAGTACGAAGATTGCCCACTTTGCGATCAAGGCTAGAGAGTATTTTTAGTTAAATGAACATCTAAAGAGATAGACGTTACTTTTAATTTTTTTGTCTATCCTTATCTTACCAGTAGTTAGTTTGATTTTAACATTTTGCTTAGCTACTAATTTCTCAAAAGTGTGAATGGGTGAATTTTCCAAAGTTCTCATCTCTTCACGAACGGTATAATTCTTAATATAGTTATTAATTAAGTACTGCTTTGCAAATTTTTTCAGTTCGGCAAGTTTTGTTGTTGCAAATATGTCAATACCATTAGCAGAGAAAATAAAGTAACGAACTTTTTTGGATATTGATTTTTGGTAATTTATCTTATATTTGGTTTTAAAGTTCCTTATAGCAATATTAGTAATCTTTTCATCACTAGAGGTAAATATTTCTTGATTACTTTTAATAATATTATAGAGCTTAGTGGAGGGCAGTATCTCCCCTTTAACTAATACGGTTAGAGAGTCATCATCTAGGGAGAGCTGGGTGACGTTTTTATCAAAGTATTTCTTATCGATTACTTGGATGGATAGAAATTTTCCATCACTGATATTGTTAGCTAAGGTAACGAATGCTTCAGGAAAAGGTAGAAGAGAACCGTTGGAAACATCGTTAATGTCAGCTGGATCGAGTTGGGTTAACGGATGTTCACCATCTTGACTATCATTGGCAAGATATCTTTTAAATTCGTCGTAAGCTTCATCAGCATCAGTGCCCGTACCCCAAAAATAACTCACATCATCAGATTGAGTGATTCTGCTTTCGATAGGAAATACATCCTGATTTGTCATTTTGCCTCCACATGAAATATGCCATCTGCGATATACTTGGCATTCAGTTTTAAAAGTAAGGCAAAGAGTATTTCTAACTCAAAATGGTGAGGGAATTCATCATAGATATAGGTCGAGATTTTATCTTTTAGTTGTGCAAAATTAAGTACAAGACAGCGATCTTCTAAAGATTTATTAGGTTGATAAACACGCTCAAGGTAGGAGAGGATACCAGGATAGATTTCAATCTCAAAGGAGTTGTACTCATAGATTAACGGTAGTTCGTTTTGCGTGAGTAGATCGATAGCTGATATCAAATCTTTTAATGGGTCAAATAATGATGTTTCGACTTCAGAGAGATATAGAGGCATAAGTCGGTTCGCCAGAGAGTGACGCAGGGTTTTAAAGAGAGGGTAGATCGAGTTAGCTCGAGTAAAATTTATATGCTTATGCGAGGACATCTTTTATTTCCTCAACTATTCTTTTGAGAGATAAGCCTTTTTCTATATACTTTTTAGCTCCTCGACCGATTGTGACATCACCGTATAGAGCGTAGGAGTGTCCAGAGAGCACGATAGTACTAACGTCGGGAAATTGAAGGGTTACTTTATCGAGAACAAAGAAGCCGTCTGAAACCGGCATAGAAAGGTCGAGCAAGAGTACATCTGGTCGTTCGGTTGCAACAATAGAAAGCGCCTCATCGCCGTTGGACGCGGTACCTACAACTTTTAGATTAGGGTCCTTCTCGATAAATTTTTTTAATAGTTCAACTAAATTAGCTGAATCATCAGCGATGCAAATTCTTATCATGAGTCACCCAATTTTGTTAAATCAGCATTAGAGGAGGTATCACGCAGGGTATTAACGTGACCGCCCTCAATTAACCCATCAACAATTATTTTAGCATTTCTTAGCGCTAAATCTAATTCAATGTTAGCACCTGCTACATCATCATCTTCTAACTTATATTTAGCAATTACTAAATTTTGAACGATGTTATCGTGGATCTCAACAGCTTGCCTCTCCCGCAAAGCAGCGTTAGAGAGTAGAGTATTCATTTTTAATTCAGTTTTAGTTGTTAAAGTTGAAAAATAGGCAGCCATCATTGAGGGTAGTGAGAAGGTAGCATTGAGGAAAAACATTATAATGGACCAGCGAACAGTCTCTTTCCCAACTTCAGAGGCATTAAAAACTACCAAAGGGTTGATATAGGCAAAAATAAAGTAGTAGAAAATCATGTAAGAAAGTACAACCAGATATGTAATTTTCTCTTGGTAAAGAGCAGCTAATACTAGTGCCAGCGCAAAGGAGAGGTGAGCGATGAGCAATCCCCCACTAAGGTAGATAAGGCCACTAGAGCCTGTAGCTAAGCCGAGCACTGCCAATCCTTGTCTTAGAGGCTGAGTGACCTTCTCAGAGGTTGCTAGCGCTGCATAAAGAGCGGTACAGAGGACGACGGTAAGAATATTACTAGTAGAGGTGTAATTTATTGACCCTACAGCTAATAATAAAAAAATGTACAGGCAGAGAAAAAGCAATACGACATTATGCCTCATATTCCAATTTCTCATGCCAGGTACCTTCGATCCTTACAACTTCGGTAAATCTACAGGGGTTGAATCTGACTCCGAGTGAGTTGAGACAACGTTACTATGGTATTGTCTAATCTTAGCAACAACTTTAGGATTTTTATAGATACTTCCATCCACGAGTTCACCTTGTTCTTTTCTTAAAATAGCCTCAACATCAGGACCATTAAGAGTCTTATGGGTTTCCAGAGCATGCGCAAGAATTAAAACGAGATCTTGATTCTTTACCAGTAATTTTTCAGTCTTTAGGTAAAGGTCCTTTAGTTTCTTTTCAACTCTTTCTGAAGCAGGCTTCCCACCACCACCACGGGCTTGACCAATTTGAGCCTCGGCCATAACAGGAGTTACGGAGAGGGAATCCCCCATACCCCATTGAGATTCCATCAACGCTGCTATCTTTGTAGCGGTCTGAAGATCGCCAGAAACACCTGAGGTAGAGTCACTACCAAAGAAGTGTCTTTCTCCAGCTAATGAAGCGAGCGCGACACAGATATCAGATTCGTAGTCTGACTTCCATCTGGTATATAGCTCATCGGTAGAGATAGACGATACGAAACCTAAATAGTCCGAGCCCTTCTCGATGGTAGCGGTATCAATACGCAACCTTTTCCTCAAGAGGAAAGCTACGGTTGCATGGCAAGCTTCATGAATAGCAACAGCATGGCGCTCACGTTCAACATACTCCACCGCCTCGCTTGGACCTAGATCCTTGAAGCGCTTAGCTCGAACGAGATCTTCCCAGGTGATGGTGGTGCGTTTATCGCGAAGAGCCATGATAAGTCCTTCGTTGACCATATCCTTAATGATAGCTCCGGTACCATAATTCATAGTAGTTGCGAGTCTTTCAATTTGATCATCCGTAATCGTATTAGGTACCTTGGCCAGATAGTTTTTGAGAGTTACAACGCGACCTTCTTTAGAAGGGTAGCCTACCCTAAACTGACGATCAATTCTACCAGGTCTTAAAAGAGCAGGATCTAGCGTTCCAGGCATATTGGTAGCCATGACATGCAGGATTCGATATTTTGGAGGTTGAAGTGGCTCCAATCCAATCGCTCGACGGACTCTACGATTGAAGAACCCTCGGGGCTTTTTTAATCCTTGCATTTCAGTTAAAAGAGCTTGAAGTCCTCCGCCTCCACCGCCTCCACCATTAATTGGTGTGATTACTTTATTGATATCCTGATATTGATTAACGGCGTTCAAAGAGGCGCCGGTAAGGTAGGTAGCAGAACCACAATTCATGTTTTGCAAATAAGGCGCTAGAGTAGCTGCGCTTACACCTGCTCCACGATTTCCAAGAGAATCCGCCTCATCGAAGAAAACAATAACGCCATTGTACTGGGTGGCTAGTTCTCTCAATTTCTTGTAGAGCGCTTTCACCTTCATATTACCAACTCCAACAAACATTGCTTGAAAAGCACCTGGATCTACTGAAACAAAGGGTTTACCAGTTTCTCCAGCAATAGCTTCAGCGAGAAGGGTTTTCCCGGTTCCTGGAGGCCCATAAAGTAAGATGCCACCGGGTACGTGACCACCATTTTCTTCGATTAAATCAGGATTTTCTAGAAAGTCAACAACTTCTTTAACGCGGTCTCTAACGTGATCCTGGCCGTAGACGTCAGAGAAACGGGTTTTAATATTCTCAGGGTAGTAGACATCAAATCCACCTTTAGCTACAAACCAAAACATCATTACAAGTTGGAAGAGACCAATTGCACTAAACACAACCAACTGAATCATAGTTCCAGCGTTGGATACTGTTTCAAATACTCCCTTAACTAAAGAAGTAATTGTTTTTCCAAAGTATTTTGGAGTTGAAGCCAAGGGCATGCCCAGAGTTACAGCGGTACAAGCAGCAAATATAACAAAGATGGTGATCCGTTTCGCATTTTTACTCAGAACACTTCTTTGTTGAGGATGAAGTTTCATAAAGAAATCGTTCACCATCTTGGAGAGTTTACTCCATACAGACCAATATGCGACAATATTTTCCCCAGCGAGGAAATGTAATTGTCTAATGAACTCTATTACTAAGAGTACAAAAAGAAATTTGTTATCTTCGATAAAGATCTTAACGGCTGCTTTAGGGGTAAGCAGCGGGTTATTAAGAATAGAATTCATTTGAAAAAATGAAATTACTAATAGCAGTAATCCCAACTTTATTTTCTTAAAGAACGGTTGACGACGTCTTACTATCTTACTTTCCATTTTTCCCTTGCTTTCTTTGTTGTTTAGATATTGAATAGGTTGTTGAAAATTATTATTACTAGTCATTTTTAATTCCTTCTGCGTCTCTAGCGATCAGTAAAGCTTGTGCTTGGCTTGAGGCCAGGTCTTTAGAGATAAAATGAGTCTTAGTCTCATTTCTGAGAATTTTGCATTTATCACAATTTACCTGGTAAGCGAATTCAACATTCCAGCCTTGGGAGACAGAGACATCGCCACTAGTAGTAATCGTTTGCGAAAAAGGTTTGGTGGTAATATTTCCAATAGTGCGTAGCTGACTTTTGGGTTGAGCCCCGCAATTAGGGCATTGCCCAACTCGAAATCTTGCAGGAAGAGCATAAATAATAATTACACCAACAAGAATAGCCAAACCAAGGCGTGAACGATAGTCGTCAACAATAAAAACCGTAGTCATGGTGATACTGGCGATGAATGCGACTATTAAACCTAAGAAACTTCTTCGCTCCCAGTAATTAGATTTAAATATATTTTTAACTGTAGACAATTGGGTCCTCATCGTAATCATCCGTCGGAGCGTTAAGGTCTTTACGGGGACTTGTAACCAAATCGGTCTCAATGAAAACCAATGCTTCGTCCAGGTTCATTTCGCGACGCTGTCCGGGAGAGAGACCTCCAAAGTAACCGCCCGTAATATTTAAAGAGTCATTATAAGCGTGCTCTAAACAACTAACTCTAACAGGGCAGGCGCGACAAGTGTTAAGCACCTCTTCTGAAATAACATGACCGGCTTGTACGAAGAAATCAACTACTTCAAGTTTTTGACAAGCGGCATCATCCAGCCACTCCATAGAGGAAACCGAAAATATTGGTACACTATTCATTGAAACTCCTTAGGTTACAATCATATACAATAATCATTTATAAACACACAACTTCAGTATCAGATCTGTCTTCACTAATTTCAACATTAACTACCAAGTCAACAAAATCATCAATATGTTCAATATGACTGACGATAAAAATCTGATGATAGATATCTTTAAGATTGCGCAGTGAAGTTAAAACCGCTTCACGCCTTTCACTGTCTTGACTAGCAAAACATTCATCAAGAATCAAAAAGCCACAACCACCAGAACCATGACGTTGGGAAACAACTTGACTTAGTGCCAAACGCAAAGCGAGTGAGACAAGATCGCACTCTCCTCCAGAAAGTTCCGCAAGTAAACGAAATTTATTATCGTCAAAAACCATAATATCATAATCCTCGGTGATTTGTACTTTCGAGAAGCGTCCGTTAGACATTAATGATAGGATGTTGGTAACATGGCCTTCAAGTAAAGGCCTAATTTCTTGTGCAAGAGATTCGCTAACATCACCAATCAGTAAGGCTGCGTTAGAGTAGTTAATTGCGTTTTGTTGATGAATATCTTTCCGGTCATTTCTTTGTTTATTCAATTGACCTAGAGAGTGGTTATGAGCAATTTTTTCAGCATAAACAAGTATTTGACTGGTTAGTTCATTAGCCTTTGCATCGAAATTGGAAATTTCAGTTTCAATTGCGGCAAGCTTACCACTAGATAATATCAGTTCTTGAGGGATACTGGATTCTTCCAACGTTGTAGAGGCATGAGTTTTTTTGGCATAGAGATCAGAGAGTTTATCGTTCAGGTTATGCGATTTAGCTAGCAGTTCATTACGTTGTTTATTTTGTTCTAAAGAGCGTTGAAGGGAGTTGGCAGTCTTGGCCAGCTCTGATTTTTGCAGGTACAATGATTGCAAATTATAATCTTTCACAACAATTTGCTCAATTTGTAAATTCAGTGTTCCAATTCTCAACTCAATATCTCTAACTTCTGAAGAGATGAGTAATTCTTTTTGAGCATCAATTTCTGCTTGTTTTAAAATACTTTCTAAAGTCGTGATTTCAATATTTGTGGAGGTAAGTCCTCCGTTGAAATTTTCAAGTAAAGTTTCTTTTTTGCGAAGCGAAACTTGATAATCTTTATTTTGTAGGGTTAGCCGTTTAATCTCAAGCTTTTTATGAGAAACCGAGACATCCTGGTTACATAATTGGCATAGAGAAGTATCCTGAGATAAATTATCGATTATGGTATCATTATTGGCAATAAATAGTTTAAATTTCTGAATTTCGCTTGAAGTAAGATTTATCTTATCCTCAAAATCAGATTTATCTTTCTTTTTAGCAATTAACAATTTTCCGTTTTTTGGATCTTGCTTCATCAGAGAGTTAATGGCTTCTTTTTTGGTATTTTTATGAAGAATCAACGTTGCCAACTCCTCAGTGAGAATAGCTTTTCTCTTACTGGCAACTTCGCCCTGTTCTGCTTGAGAAATTCTATTTTCCACCTCTATAATTTCTTGCGTTAATTCTTGTAAATCAATAGTAGGGGTGGGATCAGCAGTTGGGATAGAGATAGACTTAATCTCATTTTCCACAAGGGTAATATCTTTTATGATATTTTCTAAATTCTCCTGCGCGACCCTTAGTTTCACTTGAGCCCCTTGATACTCCTGAGGGATGTGAGCAAGGGCTTTGGCTTCTTTAAGTGAGGAATACTTTTGCGCTAGCAACTGCTCTTCTGCTAACTTTAAACTAGCAATATGGTCTTCGAGATGCTCGAGCGAGTCAGAGGAATCTTCAGCAGTTGTGATAATTTGAAGTTCTTTATAGATTTCTCTTTCTTTACGAAAAACTGTTTGCGCCTCATCTTTTGCCTTTGCTAAAAGATCCAATCTTAAGAGTTTAGAAACCATAGAGGAACGTTCTGAAGGTCTAAGGGTGGATAGGCCTTCTAGTTCTTTCTGTTGCGCAAGTACGGCAAGTTTAAAACCGGCTGAATCCAAGCCCAAAATTTTTGTTACTTCCTGAGTTACTTCGTTTGCGCCTTCAACCAAAGGGTTATCGTTAACATAGAGAACTGCAGTTGATATTTTATTATCCCTTCTTCTATGGATACGATAAGTTGCATCGTTTAGGTTAAGGGTAATTTCAACACTCATACCTTCAAGTTCTGTACCCCTCTTGACCAGTTGATCCAGATGCTTCTTCCCGTGTCTTGACTCGCCATATAAAGAGTAAAGAATTGATTCCAGAATCGTAGTCTTACCAACGCCATTCTTACCTGAGATAAGGATCATTTGCATTGGGTCTTCAAAATACAAATCCACAGCCGAGTGTTTACGGAAATTTGTTAGAGACAGGGACTTAATCATAATTTCGCCTCCGGCACGTCGTTGATTGAATTTGACTCATTGGTTATGGTATCATATTTGTCAAATATATTTTTTAGAGTTTTTTGAGATAACGAAATAGCCACTTCTCTATTTTCTTCTGTTAATAATCTTTCTGCGGAAATTTTTAGTAGATCATCTATATGCAAAGATGTATCATTTAAGATGCTTCCCGCAGAATTAAGTTTCATGTTTTTGTAGCGAACAGTTAACTCATAATGCATGGCTTGGGAAGCATGCCGTCTAATTTTCGCAATATCTACTAAAGACCATGTATCAGAAGTAACATTATTTACTATTTGACCGATTACGGCACCAAAAGTATTGGAATCTTTAAGAGCTTCGATTAAACCTTTTGTTATCTCATCAGGAGTTTTTGTAGTGGCATCAAAGTCCGGTAGTCTAAACATGGTGCGAATGCTTGTGTATTTTCTCTCTATTTTTGCTTCGGTGAACTTAGGAAGGGTCACCAATAACCAACCTCTTTTAATTCCATTATCCATTAAATCGCCAAAACCAGAGTTTTCCGTGCTACCAGAGTACCAAATTTTACCTTGATCGGTAGCTTGCGGTAGCAGGTAGTCTACCCCTGGAGTAAATCCTTCCTCGTCTCTTTCAACTTGGCGATGGGAGGAGAGTTGTTTAACTCTACTAACGTTATTTTGCTTTGCCCCTCCCACAGATAGAATATTTATAGGGCCTTGTTTATGCCAGTGTCCAAGAGCACCATAATCCCAATCCCTAGCCAACACCGTTGTAGGTATTGCAAATTCTCGCCCCAAAGATCTAACATATAGCTCAGAGCCACCAGCTACCCCGTGAGAAACTAAAATATTTTTCATATTTTTTATAGGCTGCACATCATCAAAGTCAACATATTTCAAGGCATCATGAGGAAGGCAATGAATTGCCAAGTTGTCAAGAACTTTAGGATAGTTTTCAGCATAAATGTTATCGTTATTGAATTTTAAGACCTCGTAGTCTTTGGTATAGATATGAACACCCGATAAGCCTTTAAATAATTCCAAAAAACAGGCTTCCTTTTTGTTACGGGGGATTTCGTGATTGCCAGCGATAACCACTAATTGCCTTCTGGTGCCGTTAGGTCGAATGCCGGCTAATCTTGAAAATTGCTGTCTAATTAGAAGCATTAACCTTACGGGAATCTGAGTGCGATCAGCAACATCGCCTGCATGAATCACAATGTCAGGATCGCTAGCAATAATCTCGTCAACAACTTGCACGAAAGCTTTAGCGAAATCTACACTTCGCTGATTTTCCCCACTACCGCTCACGGCTTTATATGCTTCGTAACCAATATGAGTGTCTGATAAGTGGGCGATTTTGATCATAAAACTATGTTGATAAGTTTTAAGTTAAATACAATCAAATTGATATTGCAACAAATAGTATAGTTAATGAAATCTTTACATCCTAATTTAGCAAAAATTGCCTTGCGTTACGACGAAATTATAGAGGCTTACCAGCGTAAGGAATTTGATGAACAAGGAGCGTACCAACTCTTAGCTAACCTCAACGCTCGAGACGATAACGGAGTACTCTGGCGAATCAACGCTGTATCAGGCATCTGGGAGTTTAAGCAATTTAACGGATTATGGTCCCAAGGAGAGCCACCGATTTTTGGCTTTGAAGGCGCAACTATCGATGATTTTAATTCCGTAGATTCCCTGAGGAAAATTGATATGTTTGAGGTGGATCAAGAAAACCTTTACCCAAGCGATCAGCTGTTGGGTTCAACTAATCTAAGTAGAAAAAAATCACGAGTAAAAGTATATTCTATAACCAATGCTTTCATCCTAGTAACATTTATAACTTTAGGCTGTTTTGTAATAATTTTTGCAACCCATTAACATTATTCTAATGTGAATATTTTCTAATTATTCACCATTTATATTAATATGGATACGGTAGACAAAGTAATAGAAAATTATGGTATAAACTATAGCCGTAATAACATTCAAGTAGTTCTTCCCCAGAGAAAAGATTTATCTGATAGGGTCGAGATAGTGAACATTGATGCAAAGAAAATATTCTATAATGAGATCTATTTCGTTGATGGTATTCAAAGTTGCATTCTGATAAAATACGAAAATTATCATCCTATTTATTTAATTAAAATCGTGGCTGGAGCCATAGGTAAAGATAATCTTGTTACCAATAAGGTTGAAATGACCAAGGTTATATCAGCAGAGTTAAATAAGGAATCTCTAAAAGCCATATTTGCGGAAAATGAATTACATTTCATAGATTCTTTGGACCCGCATGATACAACAATATTTACAGAGAAAATAATTGCTAACATGAGAGGCGAGTTAGAAATGAATGTAGTCAAAAATGTTAGCAATAGAGAATCCGATAGTCTTATAGTTTTAGATGGCAGTATAAGCAATCTTCCAGCACAGGCAAATATAGTAGGAGTTGTAAAGTCCACAAATAGCAAATATTTAAAAAATGAGAGCGAGATATTTTCCCTAGCGGTGGGCGAAATTTCGAAAATATTCAGTATTGATAAGCATAGTGAAGGCGAAAATAAATTACTATATTCCTGCTACCTAAGACTTTTCACGAATAATGAAATGGCATGGAATTATGGACTAGTTCGCTTGGAAAGTTATTTTCCTGAGAATTTAAAGGAAGTTGCAAAAATTGTATTTGATTACCGACAAGATAACCCTTTTAAAGATATAAGAGGCGATAGGCACCTTGCGCCGATAAAAAATCTAGAAGATATTTTAAAATACGAATTACCATATATCCTTTAAATAGTATGAGCTGATAGCGGATATCATTTATGCTTTTTCAGTAACTAAAAAATAAGCCTTCGCTCCGTTAATAATCTAGATATAAAAGACTAGCGTTTCACGCTGAGAGTAATACGCTTAAGATTTTCTATAGATAATCACTGGGCAGGAGCTAGGAGAGGGAAAAAGGATTATTCTCATCGAAAGTACTTTTTTCTTTCACAAGTTTACTTGTAGTTAGATCAGCCACTTTATGCATTTTAGTGGCGAGTTCTAGAGCGTCTTCAGAAGTAGTAGCCAATTCTTGCATTAATGCTATATCTATCTGGTCCTCTCCTTGTTCTACCATAGAGGTAAATGCGGATAGATTCTTACTGCCATCTTTTACTTTACCCATTAACCAAGCCGGGCGAGGAAATTTAATTAGTAGAGGGGAGCGAAAGAGATAATGTGACAGGATAATACTACCTTTATCCAAGGAGGTGATTCTTTCATGAAGACCACGAGAAATTTTCCCGTACACACCGGAAGAAAGTTCGCCATCACTAATCACACCAAGAGCTCTAGTGGCGGCATTATCGCGAATGTGTTCGTCTATTTTTGATAGTTTTTGACCCGCACCCCAAAGTGAGACACCAGCGTAACGACCTTGGGTAGAGATATTATGCAATAACTTCTTAATAGAATTCATTTCAGTACCAGAGCTAGGGGCAAAAGTATTTAATTCATCGGTTAACACAATGAGATGATCAACATTTAGTTTATTGGATGAGATATTTTTTAACGCATCCTGAATCACTTTAGTCATTACCACTGCTTGAATATCGGGGGTGAGCGAGGAGATATCGATTACTACAACAGCTCCATCTTGATAAAGATTAGGGTTAACATCGCGAACATTTCCCGATTGCATGGAGATAAGTCCGTTGGATCGCGAAACAATTCCCATAAGCATTCTTCTGATTCGCCACATGGTCGCTTTATGATGTGATCTCCAAGCATATTGCGTCTCACTCTCTTCCGCCTGCGCCAAGAGCTCTCTAAACCAATAATCCAATTCTTCAAAACTACCAATCCTGACATTGGGATTTTTATTGTAGAGGATGTGAGTAGCAAAATCGGCGAGAAAGGAAGCAATTTTTTCATCTTCGTAGATTATATTACCGAGATAACTTTTTAGATAGGGCCAGATAACTTTTAAATCCCAAAGTAACGGATGAGAGTCAATACGAGAAGAGTTAGTGACATCCTTATTCATAAAGGTTGCAGGTGCAAAAACGGTAACATTTTGAAAGGGTTCAGGAGTTAAACCAAGAGCCTGGTACATAGCGATATCTTCATCGGAAAGCTTAGTTGAAGCTGGTTGGTCGAGATAAATCAGGTCGTCACCTTTGACATTAAAGAGCAAGGCAGCAATCTTATGTTCAGGACCACTGGAATTTAATGCTGATTTAAGGAGAAAAGACATGTAGGATGTTTTCGCAGCTTGACCTGATAGGCCTCCTACATTTAAGTGAGCGGATTCAGGTCCTAGTAATGCAGTGCCGTCAAGATAAACAGTAGAGAATTGGTTGTCTAGCGGAATTACCCCTCCGGCAATCGGCCAATTATTCTTGCTAAAACCAGTAGCTAACTTAATTTCTTCATGGGTAGCAATTCTAACGGTTCCACTTTTAACGGAACGAAGATTTTTAGAGTAAAAGATTGTAACTTTACTAAGGATGACCTCTTTGAGTTTTGTGCTGGAAGTTCCGTTAGCTAGATTGGCGAGAATAGGATCTGAATCTAATCCAATCGTTCGCATGTCGTCTACCATACCAACAACCAAACCTTCTTTGGTCTCTGCGGTAACTACAGTACCTATCTCAACTAAACTAGACTTATCGTTTAAAATAAATTCGTAACTTCCGACAGGGGTTCCAATACCACCAGGTAGATATATTTTTCCAATGCTCATGTTACAATGGTTTCACAATTTGATATTAATACACTCGCAAAAATAATAGACATACCCGCTTTGGAGGTACAGTAAGGCAAATGGACGAAGAGATGATTTACAATTGCGAGCATAGCTGGTGGGACTTAGATTTCATGGAGAGAGGAGAAGGAATCGCCTGTTCGGAATGTGGGCAAATGTGGCCTTTAGTCGATGAAGATGGAACGCAGAATTTGGACAATCTGCCGGATTTGGTACAAACTATTTGGCAAAGCTCAAAACAAGCCATTAGTGAATTAAGATTAAGAATGCAAGAATTAGAGTTAGTAATAAGCGAGAAGCTAAAATTAGACCCGTGCGACATTTGCGAAAAATGGTTTGCTCAAGAAACAATATTAAAGGTTGGGGTGCACACAATTTGCGAAACCGATATAGGCAACTTTGTGCAAACACATATTGAGGAGATTGAGGATATAGAGGTAAGCATCGTTCCTTGGTTTATTAAAGAACAGAGAAAAGCTCTAGAGAATGGGAATAAAAGCTTAGTAGAGAGAAATATTTCTTGTTCGCCAGAATTAGTGGATTATCTGCTAGAGGAGTACGCCACCGAACCTCTTGAATTGGATGAAAAATATAAGAAAGCGCTAGAAGAAAGCGGGGTAGTTAAAGGAGAGTCTCTTACCATGTTAAGTGAATTTTTTCAATTAGATAAGCCAAGAACAAGGTATGCCCAAGCTTACATGTTAACTTTATTTAATTTCTCCGTAAGAAATACGGACGATATCTGTGAGAGCATTACGCCTACGGATCCAGATGTTAGATCACAAATTACTATAGATATTGCTGCCCAAGAGATGAAAATTGGACAAGAGTTCTCGGCATCTATGGCTGATTCTCTCCTTGAAGCAGTAAACCATAGATGCCACGAACAAGTAAAACTATTAAACTTACCCTAGGTAGATAACTAGCGCGATCAATAAAGCGTAGCCAACAAGAGATAAAGCCATCTCAAAAGAAGCTTGATTCTTTTTAGCAATAATTCCAGGAATTAGAGTTAGCCCCCGCTTAAAGGTATGCAATAAGCCCTTAACCTCACTTTGATAAGAGTCACGAGACTTTTGCATCAATAATGCGGGAATTGAGAAAAATATAGGACTCCAGAAAAGAGAGAAAACAAGCTTTATTGAGGAGATATCATTGACGGTAAAGTTAGAAGCATAGTTTTGCTGAAAAATCCAGTAAGTCAAAGTCGGGGCAATAAGGAGTACTAAAGCTTTAATAGTAAGCTTAGCCTCAGGTTTAGTAGCTAGGGTATTATTTATCATAGTATTAATATGGATGAATAGGGGTAAAGATAGTAATAATCGGGGGCGATTCTAACTAAAATTTATGAGGCTGAAAGAGATTTGGCGTAAAATCAATCCCTGCGGGTATAGTAATTAGAGCGTCCTTTAGCCTAATGACCGTCCCGGCACCAACCTCGCCAAGGGCAACATCGGCGGCAATTGACCTTAACTCCGACTCTCCAAGGTGAGTTAGCAAAAATTTGGATAAGGTTTCATTAATAGTAAAGCGATATTGATCAAAGACGGACTCAATTTCTTTGGAAGGGGTTAGATTAAGAAGCAATCTTGAGTTTCCTGAGCCAGGGACATCTAGGTTGACTTCGACTGTTACCTTTCCTTCAGCCACGAGAATAGGCGGATTATCAGCAGAGTATAGCCAAACTGGGATCATAATTTCAGCGCGATCTGAAGCTTTCTTAGTCATGCGAACTGATCCGGCTCGAGGAGCGGGCGGAACGTCAACTGACTCAAAACCGGTTAAAGCTCTAAAATGATTAATGCCTGTTGCAGAGCGTAGAACCTTAGATACAATGCGAAGGTTATTATCAGGGTCTCCAGGTCGCCCAAGGTGGCCAATGAAACCAAGAGCGATAACACGATCAACAATCGGTGATTTTAAGTAAAGCGATACTTGGAGCGCTGACTTAGGCAGTTCCATGTTAACAATCTCTCCATCAAGGGTTATGACGCCATTAGCATCTTGCGTATAGGTGAACTCGTATTTCTCACTATCAATTTCTACAAAGATGACATTAGGGAGCATTTGAACGTGCTCTAAGGCATGTTTTTCTAATCTAATCAAGGGACCACGAGGAAGCTCTAATGGTTTTTGGGTAATTTTCGTGGCAGCGACTTTAGTTAATTGAAGGAGACTGAATGTGGCAACCTCACTAGTTATGCGGAGAGCAAAGGTAGATTTTGGTGATTTGAAAGGCATCTTCATTCCAATAAAGCGTGAAACATCGTTGTATTCAATTGATGTATTATCGGATGAAGCAATTCCGACGTATAACTCTTCCTTCTTTACTTTACTTGACTTTGGTGCCATTTTAATCCTCCTAGAGATATGTTACTATTATCGGTACGGTTAGAGACAATTATGTAAACTAACTGAATAATAGGTATATGAACCAATTGAGAAAGTTTGACAATTTGTTGAGTGTAAATGGAGAACATCCAATCCTTGGTCTTGATGAAGTCGGAAAGGGGGCCGGGTTCGGTCCATTAGTGGTAGTGGGTTTAATACTCAAGAATAATACTTTTTCAGATGAGGTAAATGATTCAAAATTACTTAGCCCTGAGACTAGGGAAAGGTTATCGAAGATGATTTTAGAAAATGTCCATTACTGTAAAATCGAGGCAGTAAGCGCAAAAGCAATAAATAATATCGGAATATCACAGGCGGAGAGAAGGGCCATGGAGAGGATAGACAAAGGTCAAAATATCGCTGATATAATATTAATTGACGGGAACATTAATTATTTGAAGGAGAACCAAGTTGCTCAAACATTGATAAAAGGTGACCAAAAATCATTTACTATAGCTTGTGCGAGTATAGTCGCAAAAGAATATAGAGATAAACTAGTTATAAAAATGGCCAGCAAATATCCTGGTTACGGGGTTGAGGCAAATAAAGGTTATCCAACCCCTAAGCATAAAGAGGCAGTAAGATTACTAGGCCTATCCGATCAGCATAGGCATGAATGGGGCTGGAACTAGTTTTTTAAAGAAAACTCTAAGTTTATTTGGCAGATTTCTTGAACCTTTTTTAATGCCAAAATTCTAGAATCATATTTTGTAAGCCATATTTTCTCAAAGTCGATTAATAGTTTTCCTATGATGGCTTCGGGAGTAAAACCAGGGTTGGCTAATAAGATTATTTCTAAAGGTTGTGACTCACTTTTGATACTCTTGTTATTAACTTTAATAATTATCTCTTTCAGTTCTGGCGAGAGTTTATTGAGTAGAGCAAGGTCAAGCGCTTTTTCCGCAGGAGTATTTTTGACCGTAAGATAAATAGAGACCAAGAGCGCTTCGATGGTATCCATGAGTTGATGATCTTGCTCTGGGATTAGTAAGGAGATACCGTACTTGTCATCATTGATCTTAGCTGCTAGTAAGGCGTAGGCTGTCTGAATTGCTTCATAGCCTCTTTTTTCTTGATTAGTCATTGATTTAGTATGCCTGATTCACGATAATAAACATATGGGGTGGGTGGTTTTTTCTTATTAGTGGCGGTAATGGGGTTAAAGATAACTGTAAGAAAGTATGAGCGAGTTAATTCAGGGCCTAAATATTCGATACCGACCAAGAAATTTTAAAGATGTAATTGGTCACGAAAGGATAATTGAAATTTTAGAAAATACAATTAGAACTGAACATATACCTCAGCAGATTTTATTTTCTGGAGGCTCAGGTTTAGGTAAAACCACCCTAGGCCGTATCTATGCTAGTGCCGTTTTATGCTTAACAAACTACTCGGAGAGAGGGTCTGGAGAGCCTTGCGGCATTTGCGCATCATGCATGATGGTTGCAAGCGGTAATCATCCTGACTTAATTGAGTTTGACGCAGCAAGTAATGGGGGTAAAGAGGAGATTAAGGAGATTGCACTTAAAGCTCAGCTAGTGCCTCTCATTGGAAGTAGAAAGGTATACATAATTGACGAAGCTCATGGTTTATCTGGAGCCGGCGGGCAAGCATTTCTTAAGTTATTAGAAGAGCCACCTTCACATATTATTTTCATACTTTGCACGACAGATCCAGAGAAAATGTTAAGCACGAATAGAAGTCGGTGTGTAGAATTTAAATTAATGCAACCAACCGCCGCGGAGAAACTTATATTTGTAAAGACGATTCTTCTGGCCGAAGAGGTAGTTATGAATGATGCTGACCTATTACTACTAATTAATAATTCGGATCCTGCTCTAGGAGTGAGAGGTGCCGTATCAAACTTAAGCAAGTACATTAATATAATGAAGCTTGATAAAAAAATCCAACTAGCGGAAATTTTAGAGATACCTTCAGAAGAGTTAATCAATGAATTAGTAACATCAATTATAGCAAAAGATTTCAAAGAAGTGATTACTAGGTACGAATATTTGGGGCAAATGTACACTCCCTCTGTAATTAGGAGAAGTTTAATTTTACAACTAAAGAATAGTATAGCTGAAGATACTAACGACCTACTAGTTAGCTTACTTGGTTGCGACAATGATGCAGATAGTTTGCTATATGTATTGTTAAGTTTCAAAGGTAACGATTTAGCTATCATAAAAGATGATAAAAGTTCAAATATTGAAGATGATTTTTGGGATTATGTAGGCAATAACTTTTTGCTAAACTCGTTATTAAAAAAATCGGAGATAGTGTTTTCGGAAAGCATAATTGAAGTTAAAGCCGATAAGGAAAACGGCGAACAACTTGTTAAGTATCTCCCAGAATTAAAGGAATTAATCAGCAGTTTGGGTAGAATATCAAAATTTAGCAAGCTTTAACGTGCCGATAATCTAAGTATGACAAGTAAAATCACTAACTATGATATTATAATAAACCTCAGTAAAGAGAGCATGATTCAGCCTGAAATTTCAAATATATCTATCATAAATATGAAAGCATTTGAACGAAGTTCTGAGGCAGTAAGGGAGTTATTTTTAAAATCTAGCATCAGCGCTTCGGATCTGCGAGCAAAGACCCTTGTTATTTTTGATGATGAAGATTTAGAAAGTAATTTAGTATCTTATGCAACTTTACTGGGCTTTGCCGGGAGAAGATTAGATATCTTATTCCAAGGCGCTTTAGTGGAAGCTGGGAAATTACATCATTTTTCAGTTATAAATAAGAATAACGGTAGACCAGTTGAGGTTAGCGAATATCTAGGCAATTTTGAGTCTGAGAGTTGCGAAAAAATTGAGAGAATCATTAGTTTAGAACCAGCATTAATTGAAAAAATTAGATTTGCAAAGTATTATTACTATAATTTTGTTGATAGATCGGTAGGAGAGTTAGAAGATTACATTAAAATTGCTGGCATTAGAGTTAGGAACAATGGCGATCATCTACCCGTTGCGCTCTTTGATTCTAATGATGTAGAAGATACTAATAAAATTGATTTAGATGAATTTAGAAAAATAGGAAACGAGTTGCGCAGAGAGATTAAAGTAGATAATCGCGACTCCGTAGCATTATTTGTAACCCCGGACGCAAGACTTCAAGAACTAAACATAGCATCTCAATTGCCGGTAGATATAGCGCTTGGGTACCTAGGGAGTTATATGGAGAGTGAGACTGAATTTTGGAGATGTCCAAGACCGGAAAGGCACCGTAATGGAGATATGAATCCTTCACTTAAGATTAATGAAGGAAAAATTAGGTGCTATAGATGCGACTATGAACCATTAGATTCTCTAAGATTAATAATGGATAGCCAGAATTGCTCAGTCGATGAAGCGAACGAGATTATAAAAAATTTACTCTAAAGTAATTTCAGGCTCAACAACAGTGATACCTGCTGTGATAGATTGATAAACAGCATCTTCAATTCTTAAACGAAGCGTAGTGTCATCTCTAAGTAATTGTTTAACAGCTTCCTTACCAACTGCAGCACGAACTCTACCTTCAGGATCCTTTTCAGAAAAACGTTCTCCGGAAGCAACTTCAGTGTAGTAGGCGCCACTACGCGAGACAACGCCAGTTTGTTCCGCTACATCAAGTAGGGAACCTGTAGCATCTACACCCTGTCCATAGATGATATCAAACTCGGCGGTCTTAAAAGGTGCACCGAGGCGATTCTTTTTAACGGTGGCTACAACTGTATGACCAACTACATCATTACCTCGAGTGATTTTTTTAGCTGCAGAGGTTCTTACTTCAACCCGCAAACTAGAATAAAATTTAATTGCTTTTCCGCCTGTGGTAGTTTCAGGCGAACCGTAAGCTCCAAGATTGGCTCGCACTTGGTTGATCAGAATTAGCATCACACCAGCTTCATTGGCTAAAGCGGCAATTCTACGCATAAAACGACTCATTAGTCGAGCGTGCAAGCCCATAAAGACCTGATCCATGTCACCATCAATTTCAGCTTTAGGAATCATTGCAGCAACAGAGTCAACAATAATAACTTCAAAAGCACCTGATTTAATCATAGACTCAATCATATCAATAGCATCTTCCCCTGAGTCAGGCTGATTAACAACAAATCTACTAGGATCAATGCCGATATTATCGCAAAGTTGTCTATTTAAACCGTGCTCTGCATCAATAAAACCAACGTTACCGCCAAGTTTCTGAACATTAGCCGCAACAGATAAAGCAACGGTTGTTTTACCAGAACCTTCCGGACCAAATAATTCAATAATTTTTCCTCGGGGGAAGCCGCCGGCACCAATTGCTACATCGAGACTAACTGCACCGGTAGGCACAACCTCGATATTAGTTCTGGTGGAATCATTAAGTCGCAGAACCTGATTGGGTTTCTCCTTGCTCATTTGTGTAAGAAACGACGCAAGCGCACCCTCTCTTGCTGAGTCAACATCTACTATCTTACTTGAAATTTTCTTTGCCATTATAGCCTCCTAGAAGGAAGATGCGAAAAAAGATAGGTTATGCAATCAAAAATTATTCATCTTTAAGAAAGAAATCTTCAGGAGAATAGTGACCTGAATCATCTAAACCAGCCTCAGCGGAATCATCTACTACAGAAGATACTGGAGGAAGTACGCTTTCCGGTAGAGGGGAATGATTTGCAACAGTTCCAATGACAGATTCGCCAGATAGCTCCCACTCTTCATCAATCCAACTCATATCTTCATTTTTCTCTGTACTTGCAAAAATAGTGTACGAATAAGTGCCGGATTTGTTTTCTTTTTTACTCTTTACATCCTCAGAATTAATAACGAAAGTAGAGGCTGCTATAGAATCGCTCGGTTTATCTTCAACCTCCATCACACTCTGGGACGCCTGTACGGCATGGTTTAGATCGCTGTCAATACCTTCGAAGACCCAATTATTTAAATTGTTACTATCAACCGTAATACCAATGGGTGGGGTTGATGATGACCATTTTCCACCTCGGTCTCGTCGGTACCATGTCGCCGTAGAAGAACCTAAGGTCCACTCTCCGCCATCAGCAGATAATATCGTCAATTTTTGAAAAAGTTGAGCTGCGGAGTGGGCAGTTAATTTTTTTGAAACAAAAGCAGAACGCACTAACCCGAAAGCCGTTTCTAGAGCCGTAAAGGAAGAATCGATACTTGCTTCATCATCAAGCTCACTTCGCAAAGAGCCGAGATAACTTGAGGCAACTTGATTGTTGCTGTCATTTTTATTTGCCATTACTCACCACCATAGATAGTATCGTTCCGGGAATACTCATTTTAGCACCCGTCGTACCGATATTTTAAACATGGATATTATGTATGAACTGCCGACACAATTATCCTTTAATTTCAAAGATCAAAAGAATGTAGATGTAAATATTGTTTTTAGTGGTTTATATATAAATTTTTATGCAGAAAACCTGAGTCTATTGGCAAACTTAATGGAAAAAAATGAGTTACCTTTCTCAATCCACGATAATTACATTTCAGTTAAAATAAGTCAGCTCATGATGTTGAAAAATATCGATTTCTTAGTGTCCTCTAATCCAGAGTGGTTAGTACTAAAAAAACTTATCATTTTTAATGAGAGAGGTTTACTGCCTAATCTATTATTAAGTAGCCCAAAAGAACTCATGATTGAATTAAAGTTTGAGGGACGGAGACAATTATACTTTACTCCAATCAGCTTTTTTAATACTCTCTATGTAGCCGGAATAAAATTTCATATGGAATACCAGTTAGAGGAGTATTTTAAAGAAAATATTCTACCTTATTCAAATTTAGGCATCGCAAGTCAATCCAATGATACGCATTGGGAAATTATATTACAATCACCAAATCTGATCAAATACCTAACAGTTGAAGGATTATTCATAATAGATAGTTTAACAGTTGGAGTTCCAAGTTCACTTAGTTGGCAGTTACTACGAGAGAGAAAAATCTGGGTTCAAAATCCTGATAATGTTACAAAAAAAACAGATGAAATTAGTAAGTTTACCTTAAACAAAGCTGGGATTATAATTGGAAATTCTATAAATGATTTTAGGAGCATTATTGAAAAGAACAAAGATAGTAATATATTAATAATTGTGGAAGAGGAGATGCTTCTTTACTGGGAACTATGGCTGGTGAGAAATATTGAAGAGGTAGGGGAGATGGGTTTAATTTTAACTAACATTAATGGATTAAATAGCAATGTTGATTATCACTCTTGTGAGTTAGTAATAATTAATTTACAAGATAAATCTATATTTTCCAATAGGGAACTCATAACTAACGTATGCAGTGATCTTATTACGACTGTAATATTTCATTTCAGTACTATTGAGATAGAGAATGCAATTAAAGTTTTAGGAATTGCAAAAGGGATTGAGTTCCCCAACTCCAAATCTATGGAAAGCGTTAGCTTGGTTTCAATGCGTCATAATCAAACCCACCTATACGAGTACTTATACTATTCAGAGTACGAGAACGATATAGTTTTAACAAAGGTCCCATTAAGCAATAAGTATGCAGAGATTATCAGAGAAGCTGTAGAAAAGAAGGAAATAGAAAAGTTAAAGTTAGTATATTTTGAAGGAATTGACGAGGAGATTAATCCACTAATACTTTTCCTAGCAGCTCGCAACGATATTGATGGAGATTCTATTATAATCGTTGGAAATGACAATATGAAAATATTACTTAAAAATATTAAACGTAACCTAGCAGTGGTAACAATACTCAGCGAGCAAGAACTTTCATTGGCAAAACGAGTTATAATATTAGGTTACTCAAAAAATCTAGATAGTATCAAAAAATCATTAACGAACTATAAAGGATCCATAGAAATAATTATTTTGGATAGTATATATTATCGCGACATGATGATATACATTGATAGTCATATTAGTAATAAAGTAGTAAACTCTTTAACAGAAGTGAACCTAGATAGTTATTTCGAAAATTTAGTATAACTTACCTTTGATTTGAGCATCACGCCAAGCTATCTCACGGGATAAGGATGCCAAGTATTGAGCTGTCGCTTCTTTGGAAGCGGAAACATGGGCTGACAGTAGACTAATAAGAGCTGACTGCTCGTATAAATCAATTACAGATTGGTCTTCCTCGGCTAAATCGTTAAGTTGCGTATTAGTAAGGGGTTTTGCTTCTTTAGGTTGTATGTTTCTGATGCGGCTACGGGCACCAGCAAGAGCGCTTTTAATTTGAATTTTTATGACAGACTCTTGGCCCGAAAGTAAACCCATAAGCTCAAGAATGCGACCGTACTCAGCAGTCCAAGCTCCAACCGAATCCGAGAGCTGACTAGGAGTGAGAGCGCTTAAATCTCTAACAAAGCCCACTCGAGGAGCAGGGTTTTTGTGAGCCGCCTCAGTCCAAATTCCAAGTTTTGTGGCTAGATCTACTGCAGGTAAACCATTTTTAGTTCTCGATAGTAAAGCAAAAAGCGATTTCGTATTAGTTAAATCTAAATCTTCAGCAGACATATTTCCTCCAGAATTAATATGCTTTATAGGAGAGAAATTGCAATCAAAATCCTTTAGCTTCCAATTCACCGTCAAGTCTAGAGGGTAGGAATTCAGCCAGAGAAGCGAACTGCCCTTGCGGTGAAGCTAATTTAGCTAAGGCGGATCTTTCAATCTGACGAACTCTTTCAGATGAAATCTCAAATTTTTCAGCTATTTGGTTATATCTTAGCTCCTCAACCCCACCCAAGCCATAGCGATAAATCAAGATGTCCCTCTCCCTTTGGGTAAGAAATCCTAAAGCTTTTTCAATATTTCTTGAAAGTTCAACGTGTTCTATGGCTTGAAAATCAGCTACATTGTTGGTGGAGATAACAAGATCACCTAGAGAAGCTCCGCCAGACTCGTCTCCAATAGGGGTATCAAGGGATGTAACATTTTGGGTTGCAATTAAAACTTGATCTATATCTCTCAAGGCGCCAATCATTCCTTGCTTTCTTAGTTTAGCCATTTTAAGTTCATGTTGCTGACCTTTAGGTAGTTTTTTCTGCTCAGCAGTCAAATGCTCGTCGGCCCAAATCAGACACCTTTGTAATAAATCTGCTTGCAACTCTTCCTTACTGGGATTACGTCCTAATTCAGAGATTAATTCTGGAAGCCTGGCGACAGCTATTCTTTTTAACCTATTCCAAGAAGGGGCCAGTTGTAAATAGGTATCTCGAGATAGCACAGCTCGCATGTGGTCTCTCACACACTGCGCTGCGTAGGTATGAAACATAGGTATTCTGGCAGGATCGAATTTAAGGACGGATTCAACTAGAGCCGTGTTGGCCTCAGCCATAAGATCTGGTAACAAAGGTTTTGCTCTTTCTTTACCAAATCTTTTCTCTGCTTGTTCCCTAACAATCATCCAAGCTAAACGCCAACAACTAGCACAAAGATGTTCCATGATTTTGCTAGCCTGGTAAAGTTCTTCCTCAACTTTCTTTTTTTCTCGTCCTTTGTACTCGTTGTTTTTGTAACCTTCTCTTAGTATTAAGGAAGCTTGATACCTTGATGCGTAAGCATTTTGGTCTAACGGGGCTAAAGGCGGGAACCGATCCGCGATCTTTTGGAATGAACTTAAAGCAGAGATCATTGGAGCAGAATTTGAAAGTTTTTCAGTTAATTCATCGTCAGAAAACTCAAAGTCAGAGTAAGTAATTTGTTCGGGTGTATCATCGAACTCCATCTCGACTTTGAGGGTACGTTTACTCCAATTGTCCTCGCTTAAAGACTCTTCTTGATCCACCATTATTTCAATCGTCCGAGAAAATTAGAAATTGACACCCTTTTAATTGGTGAAGAAAAATATTAGCGTTAATAGTATTATATATTACAACTATAAAGGAGCAAAAATGCCGGTTTCACCGAATATTGCTACTTCTTTCACAGGCGGAATTGTTTCATACATCGCACTAACATTTATTGGTATTGGTATTCTCTTCATATTTTACTCTTTACCACATGTTAAAGAATACTTCGAGAAAACCGTAGCACAGACCGAGGATGTAGTTCCTGTTAAGGAAGAAGTTATTACAACCAGAAAAGAAATCGATAATTTCGATTTGAGTATATTTAATAATTAAATAGGGGCCTTTTAAGGCCTCTATTTTTTTCTAGAAAATGAAAAGGCCCCCAATCAAGGGGGCCTTTTTACTTTATAAGTTATTTATTGAAGTAGTTAAGTGCGTTACTTTGTGATTCTGAGATAGTCGCGCTTTTACCGAAGCAATTAGATAGTAGGTTACTTTGTTTTGAGCTACTACTCACAGCGAGTTCAATTGCTGGATTTTGCTTAATGATAATAGCTTTTTGTAAGTCACTTAATGAATTCCATTCAACAGGTGTAACTACGTTGTCGTTAGGATCAATAATAACTGCATTTATCGTAGGATCAAGTACTGAACCAATTTTATTACTAGCACCACTACCAGCTATAGTGCATGTATTGCAGGCACTATTATTTACGGGAGAACCGCCCATGGCTAGCAAATACGCAGCGGCGCAAGGTGAAGGAAATGCATTAAGATTAACATTATTCTTCAACTTAGGGAGAGCTGGCAATTTAGGAGTAGGTAAAGTGGTTGTTAGAGTATTAGTAGGAACAACTGCAGATTGCACATCTCCAATTACGGGTGATGAAATGTCTTGGTTGTTATCACTAGGTAGTTGCTGTTGAGCAACACTTTTTTGTACTTGGTTAAATTTTTCTTGTGCAGCAGCGAACTGCTTATCAAATTCTGAATCTGCCAGAGCGGGACTCATAAGTGAAAGAAAAATCAAAACAAGTGAAAATATTGATTTATTTTTCAAAATAAACCTCTTTCTGTGATTAATTAGATAAAGACTATATAGTTTATAGCTTTGTATATTCTGATACTAGAATCAACGGTTGGCGCTGATTCAATCTCTTTAACGGCTGTAAGTAATTTAGCGAAATCATTTTTCTGCAAAGTTGATATGTATTTTTCATTATCAGAGAGCAAAGCAAGATAGGAAGTTGCCCACATTTGACCCTTTCCTTCTAAAATCTGGGAGTAGCCATTGGCGAATGATAAATTTATTGAGTCTAGCCCTCGAGGTTTGTTCATTAAATCTTTAGAATTATTGGTAGGGACAGGGTTATTGCTTGAGAGTCCATATACTACAAAACTGCCAAGGATTATAGTAAGTATGAGCCAAAATGTGAAATTAAAATTACGAAAGTGCTTCATACATGATACAATTAGAGCATAATTTAAAAAATTACATGTTATTAGTTGAAATTAAAGAGTAGTTGGCTCCATTTTTGTTCCAATCCCCAACAAGTCTAGCGGTAGGATTGGCAACTCTACGGAAAGAATCAGATTCATAGTCATAAACAAATAAAGTGTTCCTTCTCTGCTCATTTCCTTCTCTTACAGGCTCTAATTCGGTAATTTCAGTAATAACTCTTCTGCCCATCTTTATTCGAGAAATTTGGACGACCAAATGGAAAGCTTGCGCTACTTGCTCTCTAGAAACTTCTTCGCTTAGACCAGATTCCATTACGTAGGTGATCAACTGCTTTACGGCACCCTTACCACTATCAGCATGGATGGTTGTAACGGATCCATCATGTCCTGAGTTACAAGCCTTAACTAGGGCATAAGCTTCCTTACCTCTAGTCTCGCCTACCCATATACGATCTGCTCTCATTCTCAAAGCCTCTTTTACTAAATCTTCCAATTTAACTTCTCGAACAATTTTCCCTTGAGCATCAAAAGCTCTATGGGTAGTCAAACTCACAACGTTAGGTAGTATGTCATCTAGATTGAGTTCATCAATTTCCTCCGCCACAAGAATGCGATGGTTAGGATCCACGAACCAACTTAAGGCTTTTGTTAAAGTTGTTTTACCAGCACCAGATCCACCACTAATCAGAATATTTGAACGACCCCTTACTGCCATTTCTAAAAATTGCTTCATATCTTGAGACATCATTCTTTGCTGAACCATTGAGTCCAAAGTAATTACTTCAACCGGTTGCTTTCTAACTGTTAATGCAGGTTCTCCACGAGTTAATTCTTTAGTGGCAATATGGATGGAACCGCGAACATCAGTTTGATGAGCATCGAAACTTCCTTCAATTATACTGGTAGGAGCAGTTTCCACATCATCGTAGTCAACATCAGTAATAAAAAGTAATTGGTTCAACCATAGAATATAGGATTCATTATTAGGAAAGACATCTTTAACCAGTTGGACACCATTAGTTGAGCTCGTGTAGACTCGATCAAATCTATTAACAGCAATTTGATAAATTTTAGGGTCACGTAATATTTCATTCATTCTAGTTGCGCCCACATCTTGTTTAGTGTCAAAGATGGATGTTAAGTCATTGGCCATTTTAGTATATTCCTTTGCTTAAATACATTATCGGAACAAAGAAAAAGAGGGCGCATAGCGCCCTCTTTTAATTAATTTGTCAACTCCTGCAATTGTTCTGCCCAAGTTGTGTCGCCATCCAAGCGGTTTTGTAAAATTTGCCAAAAATCAGGTAAACGGTCTTTTTCAGCAGCTCTTAAAGCTTCTGGTAAAAGTAAGTCTTGATCATTGGATAGTTTCATTGCTTTCAATGTTTGACGAATTTCTAGTTCAATAGCTCTTTTATCAGCGCTACTATCAACAATGAATCCGGCGTTGAAGCATATTCTTTTAATTTGCCCTGCAGTTAATTTCTCAATAGAAGAAATTTTCTCTGGTAAATTAAATTCTACAATTCGCTTTTGAAATTTAACGAAATTCTGAACCAATAGTTCATGATACGAATCGCTTTCAATAGCCATTAGTATATACTTATCAATATTTGAAAACTCTGTTTCAAATACCCAAGTATTTAGTTCAATCTTTGCGTGTAATTTATTCAGATTTGTACGTTTAGTAATTTCGATTGACGAAACTTCATCTAAAAATAGTATTGCTGAATTAATAGAGGCTCCGACGAAATCATATGCCTCAATTACTTGCGATAGAAAAACCATATCTGAACTAACGTTCTCAATACGATCTAATCTCTCTCTTTTAGCAAATCCCCAAACACCAGCCACTATAGCATGGTCTAAAGAAGCGGATCTAACCTTATAGGTTCTAGCTACAAAACGAGAGATAATTTCCTCACTTGGATTTTGAGATTTAATACGAGCTAATGCTTTAAGTACATCTCGTTTATGATAAGCCGAAGGCTCGAAACCCTTAGGGATCAAGTTTTCTTTAGGGCCATCTTCAAAGAGATTCATTTGCTCAAGAACGGTTGTACTTTTACCTTCAGAGTGAGTGAGCCATGTTCCAAAAACCGCAACGATATCTAAGACAGCCTTCTCGGCTTCTTTAATATTTTTAATTGCTAATTTCTTAGCAGTTTCGTTTAAAGATTTATTAGTAACAATAGCTTCAACCACATTGATTACTGACTGAATGTCAGGGGTAAAAGACTTTTGGTTCTGAATTAGTTGCACCTTCTTGCGGATTGCACCAATAACAGAATCGTTCTTACTAGCTGTTAATATTTGATTCTTAGCCATTAGCTAATCTCCAATCATTAAGCTTAATTGAATTATCAAATTCGATAATTTGATTTCCATACTGACCGACACCGGCACCAAGAGACCAAAAGGTTGCACCTTCACGCTTATTGTCCCAGAAAATAACATCTGAGACAGTAGTTTCAGAGACCATTTTTTTCCAGGCATTGAGTTCGCTTTCATTGTTAATTAACTCTGGTGAACCACCAAAGATAAATAAATATGAACCGTTTTCAGGAAGAGGAGCATGTTGTTTTAATGTTTCAAAAGTTGGTATAGTGTTAGCAATATAATGCACTAGTCTTAGTCCATTAGCTTTACGTACATAATATCTATCTCTTTTATCATTAAGTGCAATAAAAACCCACTTATTTTTACGATTTGGTAAGTGATTTTTTTGCAACATGTCTCTAGCTTTAGAAGCTGTATAAATAGGCTCACGTTCATGTGAGTGTACCAAATCTACAGCAAGGGAGCGAAGTGCTTTAGCTTGTTCATTTAGTGAGTCGTAGTCCATTAACATTAATTCTTCAAGTGTTTCAGGTGACTCTGGCGTCCAGTTAGGAATAATGTTTTGCAAATTATTCTTAATTTTTTGCATAGTATTCCTCAAAAGTATATAATCCTCAGTATTTCTGAAGTATGCTTAATACTATTAAGGCTAGAGTGGTGAGGCGCAGGTTTCGCCTAGACTAGAATTGCAAATTTTAGCCTTTTTAACAATTGAGCCTGGTATTTTAAAATCAGGCGTAACAATTCTACCAATAGCTCTAACAATCATCGGAGTAACCGCAAAATCAATTTTTATAGTAACTTCCGTATTATTTACATTAAAAATTAAGTTGGGGTATAGCTTGGGTTCATACTTTGATTCTACTGCCCCAGTAAGAACTGCATAATCGAAGGCCCCCTTTGCACTAATTGTAGCTAAATTACGGTCAATATGGCCAGTAGGAAGACCGTTAGCATCAAGTTCATAGGAAGAAACCGCAGCGTTAATCACGACCTCAGCTACGTCGCTAGCTTCACGATGGGCTAAAATTATATTACCATAGTCAGAGGTAAGAAATAAACCTACAAAGAGAGCCGGTAAAATCATTAATAAAAAAACTAACGTCCCAACGGCTTTCTTTTTTCTTTTAATCAAAAGCCACCTCACACTTGGCGACTCCAGTAACAGTTACATTAGATTTCGAGCCTAATCCAGTGTTAAGTAGGACATTGAGCCCAGGGGTAATGTAGTCGACGTGAGCTGTTGCTCGTACCGTAATGTAAAGTTCAGGATCTGTAGGATTACCAATATTTCTCTTACAAGTGGGAGAGCGGGGTGTAAGTATAGAAAAGGTATCTGCTGTTAAGCCGGGTAGGCTATTTACTGACTGGCAGAAAGCACTATAAACTGGACCCATGGATAAGTAATTATCTTCACAAGGATTAGCAGTCGAATAACTTCCTACAATACCTTGTCGAGCCCCGGCTCTAGCTGCGATAGAGGCCGAGTCATGTAATCCAGTGCTAGTCATTACCGTACGACCCATATCAATAGAAAATGTAATTAATAGAAGTATAAAAGGGAGGATTAGGGTAAATTCTAATATTAGTGAGCCTTTATTTTTACGTTTCTTTCTAAGCATTAGCCATTACCAATCTGCGTAAAACCATATACAACCGGAAGAAAAGCAAGACCGATTAAAAATGGGATGAAATGAGCTGCAAAGATGATAACTAATTTCACGGGCAACTTTTTAGCGTAAGCTCTTCGACGTTGAAAATCTGCCCTTCGCATTTGCTCTCCGAGGGAGGTAAGTTGCTCGACAACTCTAGATCCCTGAATGTAACCATTTTCTAGAATTGCCATGAACTGTCGGGCATCGATGGTTGCTAATCTTCTAGCAGTTAATTGAAAAGCCTCATTTTCGGGCATACTTCTTGTAGTTAAAGTTTTAACTAGTTCTGAAATTTCCATACTAACTACCCCTTTGCTACGCTCCGAAGTAAAAGCTAAGGCAGCAGGAATAGACATTGAAGGAGCAACCATTAAAAGCAACTCAGTAAATTCCGGTAATTCGGCCGCAATCATAGCACTTCTTTTTTGTGATTCAGTATACATTTCACTAATAGGCCAAAAACCTATAACAATGCCAAACAAGATTGTGAAGAGCTTAACGAAAGTGGGAGGATTACCGATTAAAGCAAAAAGCAAAAATCCCATACCAAAGAAAAGTGCAGCCATTTGTATAGATACGAATACTTCCACGCTAGATTGAAATGTATCTCCTAGTTGAATTTTATGTTTAATAAAGTTATAAGTTTTTGTGCCATTCAAATCTTTTACAATTTTCGTTGAGGCAACGGGGCGACCAGCGGAAGCTAACATCTTCCCAACGGATGAACTATTGTTAATGTAGAGTTCCCACGCTTCCGCATCGGAAGTATCCTCAGGCTTAGAAAGGAAGTATGCGGCTATAGAAAAAAGGATTAGGATAAAGCCAGTAGCAACCATGATTTGCATAGTTTAGTACCCCCTCTTTGCTCTCTGGAAAATTTTTAAAGTACGGAATATCCCAAAAACATAATTAGAAATTAAGAAAGTTAACGAGATTATACCAATAGGAGAGGTATAAGCTTCGGTAGCGCTACCATTAGACCCGGTCAATAATACTATAGAAATTAAGCCAATTACTACCGTGATACCATAGAATTCAGAGCGAGCCTGAGATATCTCAGCATTAGCTTCAGAGACAAGCTCAAACTCTCTTTCTAAAGCATATTGCGCCTGTCGTAGAGGAGCGCCGAGTTTAGCTCCAACTTTATCATCGACTGCCAAAGCCGCCATGATTAAGTCGAACGCTCTTGAAGGATACTTTTCTGCAAGAGGTTTTAATACAGAACTGATGGTATCTTCCGCAGTGATCATACTTGCAAAGGCGGCGGTAAATTCCTTCTGTAAAGGATCGCCAACTGACATAGCAGCCTTACTAAAAGCATTTACTGGGTTATCAGCATTATCAAGCGAGGTTACAACAAGTGAAACAACTTGCAGAAGCTGTCTTTTAAAAAGCGCTTCTTTTTTGGCTTCAGCATAACCAGCGAGGGCTAAGGATGTGAAAAGAGAGATAGGAAGAGCTAGAAAAAGTCCCACTAACTGACTTAAGCCGAATAAAGATAATATAATAGCTATTATAAGATAGAGAAAAGTTACCATCAATACAACAGGAAGTATGTTTCCTTGGTAGCCAAGGTCATCTAATCTTTTGTTAAATTTTTTCTTGTAACCATCTTTTCTTAATATTTTTAAATCTTCGGATATCTGAGCATTTCGAATTTCAATGTACGACATTTTACGGTATTCTTTTCTGGATAGAACCCAGGCAATTACAAAGTAAGTGAATCCTCCACCAGCAATACCGGTTAGTACTAATAAAATATTCATGCTACCCCCACCTTTCCTCTGGTACACCAATCATACTTAATTTAAGACCTAGCAACCCATTAGGATCCACTTTGCCGGCTCTTCTGTGATTCACTGTACCATCTTTTGCTTCTTCGCCAATGAATATCGATAGAGGTCTAAGCTCATTATTAACATAATTTGAGCGGTCAACGACAGCAATATCAGAGATATATCTTTGACCTTTCCGACCTCTCGATACCTGAACAACAACGTCAAAGGCGGCCATGATAGTTCTTTTGATGGCTTCATCAGGAGAGTTTCTAACGTCGCGAACAAGATCGACAAGTCTTTCATTTAGAGCCAAGTTAGCGCTGGAGGCGTGAATAGTTGTCATAGTACCATCGTGACCGGTATTAGCAGCGGCTAACATTACCGAGGCCCCTTCACCTTCGCGAATTTCACCAACTATAATTCTATCGGGTCTCATACGGAGAGTATTCCTTAATAAATCCGCCATTGTAATGCTGATTTGGTCATCTCGACTCGAAGCCTCCTTTGTTTGCAAGGAGACGACATGTTTAGCTGAAATATTTAACTCAAAAGCATCTTCGATTGTTATAACTCTTTCATTTTCAGGGATAAAGGTCGAGAGCAGGTTAATAATTGTGGTCTTTCCTGTTCCAGTTCCTCCGGAGACTAGTATACCTGCTCTGGCACGGACAGCATCACTCAAAAAATTTACCATTTCTTCATTGAGCGAACTTTTAGCTTTCAATTCATCAAGAGTAAGTAATCTGCGGAACTTTCTTAATGTAATGCTAAGTCCACCCTTAACTACAGCACCGAACGCGAAAGTAACACGGGCATTAGGAAGTTCAGCGGTAACGAGAGGAATCGAACTACTGAGAGCTCGATCTGAAATTCTTATAGCTAGATTTCTAGCAACTGAAGCAGCGTGCTCTGCATTTTTGAATTTTAAAGTTGTTTCTAGAAGTTTACCGTTTTTTTCAACAGTGATTCGATCCCAACGATCCACCATAATTTCAGTTACTTCATCATCTCTCCATAAATCTCCGATCACAGATAGCCCCAGTAATTCATCATATACAATTTCAAAAATTGCAGTGGAATCGTCAGGATTTGAAATTTTTACAGGGGATGCACCTATTTTTAATCTCAATAGGTCGAGGATTAACTCTTTTTGCTTTGCCTCTACTTCAGGATTCGTAGTCAAAACTAGATCATGGGCATATTTTTGTACATCGACATCGGAACCTGCAACTCTAAGGATTTGTTCAACAATAGGTGTTAATCTTACAAATTGAGAAGATTTTCTTTCCATATCCCAGTTGGAAAATTTAGAGTATGCTTTATCGCTTTGGTTTAAATTAATTTGCTTCTCAGAGGTAACAAAATCACTTGGTGAAGAACTGAATATATCCTTTACTTCATCAATCACAACTTTATCTTCAATTTTTCTATCAAAGATGTTATCTATGACAAATTCATTGATACCAGAATCCGTAGCAGAAGAAGCATTAATATGGGTTTGTTTTTCTAAAGGTAACTTATTACTTTGCACAAAAGTATTATCAGCAAAAATATTTGCGATATGTTCCTCAGTCTCATTTTCTGTAGTTACATCAATATCAATATTACTACTATCCTTTGATTCCAATGCATCTATCCGTGCATCTGTGTGAGCCTCAATAATACCAGTAGCGAATATATCTGCTACTTTGACTTCAGCAACAGGCTTTTCTTCGTTGTTAATATATGATTCTACTCTCGTAGAATCAATAACACCTTTTTGTGTATCACTAGGTAATTCAACTTCATCACTAGATTTTTTTAGTAAAGTATTTTTCCTACGATTATTCTTACCTTTAACAATTTTATCATCATTTATATTTTCATCAACTAAGCTATCATTTTGAATCCCACCAAAATCTTCATCTGAGAAAGTATGCATACCGAGATTTTCGATAACATCTTCGCTAGGTGGAGTCCAAGAGGAACCTAGTTTCTTATCACTACTCATTATTTCTTCTTTCTAAATCTGCCAAAAAAGCTCTTTTTTTCTTCTTCAAAGGATTCATAACCTTCGAGCAGAGCGGGCTCTCCGGTAGCGTGGTTAAGGACCTCTGCTAGAACAGCATGTAAATCATGAAAATTCTTACCAGCAATTAATTCAAAAGAGTTCGAAGCTTTAATCCATTCTTTTGAATACGGTATTGCCCCGATAAATGACCATTCATGAAGAGTTTGTCTTACATCGTCAACGCTACAGTCTATGCCTTCTTGAGCCATGTTAAGTAGGATACCGATCTTATGGCGATCAACATTAGCGCCACCCGCCGAGGTGGGAGCTACTACAGAACTTTTTAGCCAATTATCAGCATTGTACAATGTTGGAAAGTTCGGAGCGACGGGTACAATAATGTAATCTGCCTGTGGTAGAGCAAAATCCTTAAAGATCTCATGATATTTTTCAGCAACTGGAGTGTCAATTAAAATGTAATCAAATTTTTCTTTAAGTAAATCTAAAATTTTAACAAAAAGATGCGCCCTAAGCCAACTTGGGTCTGCATCGTCGGGATTGTCTGGGCCGAGTAAAACACTCATATTGTATCTAGGAACAGGAACAAGTATTTCATTTATTCTATCACGACTAAGAATGTTAGGGTCGCGAGCAATCTCGGTTATATTAGGAGTATAGGTATCAATATACTTACCCGAATCAGCCTGTTGAAAATTTGCATCGATAACACAAACGGTCCTATTTAATTTTCTAAGTTTAAGACCTAAAAAGGCTGCCAAATTTAGAGTAAGGGAACTCTTGCCCACGCCACCCTTTGGGACTCCTACCGTAATTACGTAACCTTTGCGTTTCACTTGTTGAGTCGGAGCAGAGTCCATCCTTCTACCAGGAGCGGGGTAATTATTTTGAATCGGTGCACCAGTTGGAGCTGACCATTGATTTTGTGGTGCGGTTTGAGTATTACTTTGATTCAAGGGTTGAGAGGTTGGGGGAGCCCAGTTGGGATTGGGTTGATCTGCTGGTGGGGCAAAGTTAGAGTTGGGTTGATTTTGAGGGGCACCCCACCCATTGTTTGAGGGTGCAGAAGAAGTGGCTTGCCCTGAAGTTGCTGGAGGCGCCCAAGGAGAAGGTGCAGGCGGTGTTGGATTATTGTTTAGCAAACTTGCTAGAGAAGGTTTCTCGCTAGAAATCGGTGTTGAGTCAAAAGGATTTTTCTTAGTAGGTTCTGTTTGTCCGATTGAGAAAGGGCTAGGGCTACTAGCTGGAACCGGAATAGTAGGGGAGCTAAAGGGGTTAGCGTTAGTAGAGTTTGGAGCATCATTGTTACCTTGTGGATTAGGCTTATACTGTGGCTCGACAGGGCTTGCCCAGCCATTAGAAGCGGGCGCTTGAGGTGGAGCTACATCTATTTGCGTATTATTAGGCATTGATGCAAAAGGATCAGCGATGGTAGTAGTTTGACCCATTATTGCGTCGTTAGTGGTGTAGAGAAAATCATTTCCATATGGGGAGTCTGAAACATCGAAGTTACTTGATTTTAGAGCATAGAGAATATGATTAAGAGTAAATGGTACTTTAACTTCTCCAGTTTTTGGATTATCTAGATGCAAATCGTGACCAGCCGAAGTTAGGGTTACAATTATTACAGTGATATTGGAGTCAGTAAGTCGCTTGATTATATCTTTTAAACTAAAGGTAGAATTCTGTAAAAGAGTGTCACCAATAATATAAACAACTCCTCGGGAATTAACACCACGCAGTTCTTTGGTTACATCGATTATTCCGTTACTGTCGTTTACAGCGTAGACACCAGGAAATCCACTATTAGAGGTTAATTTCTCCGCTAACTTCGGT